>JACCDX010517921.1_pt1 | contig 29698 bp, 27 predicted proteins | sample 7449681 | NCBI WGS metagenome assembly JACCDX01 (sample SAMN15323450, study PRJNA562643) | freshwater metagenome | isolation source: river surface water | place: USA:Blue River Watershed | collected 2017-08-18
CACCGTGAACGGTGGGCAGCGTGCTCACCCTCAGACTCAGCGAGGCATCGCTCAACGACCACTGCAGCCGGCCGTCTTGAGGCAGGCGCTTTTCCGCGATGTCCAATCGGGAAAGCACCTTGATTTTTGAGACGATGCGATCCCGCCATTGACCATTGGGTGCGGGATAGGCCTGCAGTTGACCGTCGATGCGAAGCCTTACCCCCAACCCAGCGGCGGAGGGCTCAAAGTGAATGTCGGAAGCCTGATGCCCATGGGCAAAGGACATGAGGTCTTGCAACCACCGGGTGCTGGGGTCGCCATGAAGGCCCGACGAAAGCGTGCTTGGGGAATCAGCCATGCGGCATTGAACCGGGAATGGACCACAGGCAGAGGAAGTCTGGATCGGCTTTTAGTGGTCCCGGACTTCATGATAAAAATAGCACTGCAAGCTGATGATAATCAGGCCTATGACGGGTGAGCCTGGTGGCCACTCAAAGGACGCAAAGAGACGACCATGCCCATCACAAAAAAAAAGCTTTTGAAGCATCTGAGTCAACAGGTTTACTGCCACCTCGCTGCATCGCCTGTCAATGGCGTAGGCGTGTTTGCCGTGCGCGCCATCCCCAAAGGGGTTGAACCACTGCGCTCGCTTGTGGACGAGAAAGACATTTCGTTCACTCACAAAGAGATCAAAGCCCTGCCCAAGAGTGTGCAGCAGGAAATCAAGAAGTTTTGTTACTACGACGAGGACCACGTATTGGTTCCTCGCATCGGCCTCAATGCCGCGCGCATGGCGGTTTATCTGAACCACTCCAAGTCACCCAATGTCCAGTACCAGAAGAATGGCCAATTGAAAACGCTCAGGGCGATCAAAAAAGGCGAAGAGTTACTGATGGACTACGACATCAATTTCGAAGAGGTTCACTCGTTTGAATGAGCCAGGCACTGGGGCTCTTCCTCTTCCATGGGCTCCCTGAGCACCTGGTTCCAAGTGGAGGGATCAAAGTCGGTGTGCAAAGGTGAAGTGGGGTCTTGCGCCAAGGGGTGCTTGGTGTCGGTTAGGGCAATGGCGTAAATCGGCTCGTGGTCGGTGACGAACAAGGATTTATAGGGGTAGTCGCCGATCGGCCCCAGGTTGTAAAAGCGGTAGCCATGTTTGGCTGCCCAGCGCGAGACCAGCAAGCAGGCATAGATACCGGGTGAGCGGTTTTTGTAGTCCAAATTCCATTGGCAAAAGCTGCCATAGACCTGATCCCGTTCGGGCAGGATGATGGAGACATCGGTCAGGACCAAGTCGCCGTTTTCTGCGTGCACCTGTATGAGCAGCACGTCCAGATTGCGCACATAGTCGACAAAACCGGCAATTTCCTTTTCGTGGATTTCATAGGCGTCGAAATGCTCCTGCCCCATGCTTGCCACATCGTCAATCGTCAGGGTGCGGCCAGGGATGAGACGTTCAGTGACTTGAAACCGTTTGAAGGCCTTGTCCAGTTTCTTGAACTTATGTTGACGGTATTCGTCGCTCCAGAAATCTTGCGAGCTCACATCAACCAAGCCGTAATGATCGGTGATGGGTACCCCATAAGGGCTCTCAGGTGGCACGGCATACACGATGAATGGCTTTTTGGCCATGCGCAGCAAATCTTCGTTCACATCGATGTAGGGACACAAGGCATCCCAGCGACTGGTGAAGTAGGGGATGTGCTCATGAAAACTCTCGACACACAAATTCTCGGATGTCCAACTCTGATGAGCCAGGACATGAACCTCATTACTGCTCATTGCTTAACTTTCTGACGGGAACCAGGAGAGTCTACAGAGCCATGAGGACCCTGAGGATCAAGGGGGACGATGTCAAAGTAGTCTGAATCGGCGTCGAAATTCAATTGCAAAAAAGTGGGGTCGCTGACCGACAGGGTGTCGATGGCTTGTCGCATTCGCTTCAGATGTGTAGAGGCCTCGCTGCTGGGGTCCGCGAGTTGTCGCTGGTATTCCGGCAACAAAGGGCATTCGGAGTCAAAGAAAAAACTGCTGGATTGGGGGTCGAAGGTCAAAGGATAAAGCTGACAGCCAATGGGTTTGGCGTCGCCCAGTTTGCAACCTTTGGGGCCAAGGTGTTCGCATTGGTCTTCGATGCAGATGCGGCCAAACCGCTTTTGCTCAGCTTGAGGCAAAACCACTTCCAAGGGTGGATAGCCTGCTTCAATGTGACAACATGACCGACAAACAGCACAGTGATCAAACAACACGAAACACTCCAGCGATCCAGCATGATATCCAAGCCGGTATCCCCGCGATGGGGAATCAAACATGGTTCTGAATGTCTCTTGATTCTATAAATCTGTCAATCGGTGAACTGGATAAGCGAACAACAGGCCATCGATCCCACGCTGCGATTGGGCGTGGGTAGCCAAGCCAGAACAAAGTGCCAACATCCTGATGGCGTGTGCGCCCTAGGCAGAGCGCAACTTGCAGTGATAGGCTCATCACCATGACGACTGCAACAACTCCCACTCCTTCCAACCTGTCTGGCGATATCTGGGGTGGCTTTGCCGCCATGCTGGTGGCACTACCTTCTGCCATCGCATTTGGCGTGACAATTTTTTCTCCGCTGGGTGCTGACTTTGGCGCCAAGGGGGCCTTGGCGGGCATGCTGGGCGTGACGGCATTGGGTCTCATTGCTGCAACCTTTGGGGGCACCCAGCGGTTGATCTCGGCACCTTGTGCGCCTGCAGCGGCCGTTCTGTCGGCTTTGACCATTCAGATGGTGCAGCAGGGGTCCGGCGTGGGTGCCGTGGTGCTCACCTTGTTTTTGGTCGCCTTCATCAGCAGCCTGATTCAAATTGCGTTTGGCCTGCTGCGCATTGGCGAGCTCATCAAATACATGCCCTTCCCTGTGGTGAGCGGCTATTTGAGTGGCGTGGGCTTGATCATCGTCATGAGCCAGTTGCCCAAATGGATGGCCCTGCCCAAAGGCATGAACTGGTGGCAAGGTATGCAGGCGATCGAGTTGTGGCAACCCGCGAGTTTGATCGTGGGGGCGGCGACAGCAGCCTGCATGGTGTGGGCGCCCCACATTTCAAAGCGGGTGCCAGCAGTCATTGTGGGATTGCTGGGTGGCATGGCTTGTTACTGGGTATTGGCTTTTGCGATGTGGCCCGAGTTGCGCCAATTGCACAACAACCCCTTCATCATTGGTCCCTTGGCGGTCGGCGGCGAGGGCTTCTTTGAATCTCTGCTCGATCCGGTGAAGAGCTTGATGGAATCAGGCATGCCCACCGTGTCGCAGATTGCTTTTCCTGCGCTGACGCTGGCGGTGCTGCTGTCCATCGACACCTTGAAAACCTGTGTGGTGCTGGACGCCATGACCGGCTCGCGCCATGACTCCAACAAGGAATTGATCGGTCAGGGATTGGGCAATTTGGCGTCTTCCTTGATCGGCGGCACACCGGGTGCTGGGACCATGGGCGCGACCCTGGTGAACAAGGCCAGTGGCGGGACCACCTATTTGTCTGGGGTGTTTCAAGGGGTTTGGTCCCTGTTGGCCATTGTGTTGCTCACCTCGGTCATCGCCTGGGTCCCCGTGTCAGCCTTGGCAGCCTTGTTGATTGTGATTGGCGTGAGGATGATCGACTGGCATTCGCTGCAACTGCTCAAGGCCAAAGACACAGTGCTCGACTTTGTGGTGATTCTGCTGGTTGTGGTGGTGGCCAACACGGTGAGCTTGATTGCGGCGTCGGGCGTGGGCGTGGCCATGGCCATCATGCTGTTTTTGCGGGAGCAGATTCATACGAGCACGATTCGCCGCAAGGCGTTTGGCGACAAGGTGTTCTCCTCGCGCGTGCGCGGCCAACGTGAACGCGAGGTGCTGACCGAGACGGGCGCACAGACTGTGATTTACGAGTTGCAAGGCAGTTTGTTTTTTGGCACCACCGATCAGCTCTACACCGCCATTGAGCCGGAGTTGAAGCATGCAAAGTTTGTGGTGCTGGACTTCTTGCGGGTGCAATCGATGGACATGACGGCAGGCCACATGATTGAACGTATCCGCAACATGTTGTCGCAGCGGCAGGCCAAGTTGGTGTTGACGCGTGTGCCAGAGCGCCTGCCCAGTGGACGTGATTTGCGCACTTACGTCGACCACATTGGGTTGTTGTCCGACAGCACCGCCCTCATCTTTGACGAACTCGACGAAGCCCTTGAATGGATAGAGGATGAAACGCTCAGGCTTGCAGGTCATGCGCACGAATCCCAAGAGAGCATGCCACTGGCCAAGTTCGAAATCTTTCATGGACTGAGTGAACAAGAAATCCAAGCCCTCGAGCGCTGTGTGAGGCGGCATGTGTATCAAGAGGGAGATTTGGTGTTCAGCGCTGATTCCAGCGGCCACGAGTTGATGTTGATCAGCCGCGGTGAAGTGAAGGTGAGTTTGCCCTTGGCCAATGGCAAGTCCATTCATCTGACCACCTTCAGCCGGGGGCAGTTTTTTGGCGAGATGTCGTTTTTGGATGGTCGACCGCACTCGGCAGACATTCACGCCAGCCGCGAGACCGAATTGCTGGCCATCGACCGCAAGGCCTTTGCGACGGTGGCAGCGGGTGACCCGGTGATGAGTGTGAGCGTCATGCGCTCGGTCGCGCTAGCGATTGCAGACCGATTGCGTCACGCCAATGCGGAGTTGAGAGAAATGCGTCAGGTTTGATGGCGTTGGGACGAAGAGGTTCTACACCTGAACCTCAGGCTCCCATGGGGCTCAAACCTGGGCTTGAGACATCGCACTTTGATATTGCCTCAAATCAATCAGTATCCTGCTTTTGAGGTCGGTGAATTTCAAGGTTTCGGTTTGGTGCTCAGCCCTCACCTCGTAGAGGTGGACATGGCTTCTCACGATGTTCACCTCGCAGCTGAACAAGCGCTGATACAACTGAATCAACCTGATCTCATCGAGTTGATTGGAATCCAAGCGCCGGATCAGGATCTCGTTGTCATCGGGCGACAGGGAAGCCAAAACGGGGTTGAAGTAGATCGCAGCAGGGGCAGGCGAGCTGATGGACCGTGCGGCAGTGGGTTTGTGTGGCGTTTCGCCGATGAACTCTGACCAGCTCACAGCCTTGATGTCGGCTTCGTTGTTTGATGCGCCCAACTTCTTCAGGTGACGCACGAAGCGCTTGATCAGTGCAGAAAACATGAATAAGCCTGATGGGGGTGGCTACAAACTTGCAGAAGGCAGCTCAAAACTGGGCAAAGTGGTCGGGGTGAGAGGATTCGAACCTCCGGCCTCCACGTCCCGAACGTGGCGCTCTACCAGGCTAAGCTACACCCCGATTAAGGCTAGAGATCTTATCAAAGCCGCCTTCCTCGCCTTTTGTGATTCAATTCCAGTCATTCCTCATGCCCCAAGGTATGCGATTGATCCGCTTCTTCAGTCTCCTGATCTGTTTGTGGTGTGTCTGGGCGCCAGCGACGTTTGCTCAGCAGGCGGCACTGCACCAAGGCCCCAGCCTGCGCGTGGTCGTGCAACGCGGCGAGCACCGGTTGCCCTTGCGACTGGTGCCTCAGCTCAAGGCCGGCGACACCGTTTGGGTGGAGCCTGTGGTCGACAAGCTCGCGCAGGGCGACTGGGTGTTGATGCTGGCCAGCACCTCGCCCACGGGTACACATGTTCAAGCACAGTTCCATGACGTGCGTGGCTTGCAAGGTCCGGCGCGGTTTGACATGGCCGCCGATGGACTTGCGCTGGTGGTGGTGCTCGCGCCCCAGCTGCGCAATCTGTTTGGGCTCAACACCAGCTTGTCCGAGTCGGCCAGCATCCTCAAGGACGTGCTGACCAAAGATCCTCAGCGGTTTTTTGACCTCCAGCGCGTCGATCAGATCAATCAGGCCATCACCCTCATCGGTCAAAGCTTGAACCGTCGCATCCAGGGGCAAACGCCCGCACAGGCCAAAGAGACCACACTTGACTGGGCGAGTCAATATGGCCCTAACCCCATCGATCCGCAATGCTTTCAGCCTGGCGGCGTGAATGCCGTGTGCGTGGCCCACGCCATGGTTTCAGGGAATCAATTCTCATTGCCCAGCACCAACGATTTGTCGTCGCTGGTGGGTCTGAACAAATCCGTGGACCTCAACAGCCTCTTGACGGCCAACCTCAAATTTTTCTCCGATGCGGGCGAGTACCTGGGCAGCAAATACCGAGACACCTATGACTTTGCTCCCACCTACGGCCAGCGCGACCCTGCAAGCGATCAAATCCACCTGTATTCCTTAGCGCGATTGCGCAGCGGCAAGGTCAAGACGGCCTACATCTTTGTGCCGGCCTGGTTTGGTGGCGCTGTACCGCGCTATCAATTCAGCCCCTTGAGGCCCCTGTGCCTGAATGATGGAACACTCTCATATCGTGCGCTTGACCCTTTGCCTTTGATCGATCATTGGCACCAGTGGGTGTTTCAATTGCAAGATGCCCAAGGGCAATCAGAATTGGCGCGCGCGAGTCGGGTGCGCTTTCTTGTCGATGAGTCAAGCTTTGCGCACGAGTGGAGAAAAGAAGACCTTGCGAAACTGGCAGGCACAAGCCCCTTGCGCATGGGCATCCGCTCACGGTTTGGCTTTGACGAGGTGAGTTTGCCCAGCGTGGAGGTGCACTTGCCTTTTGCCAATGCCGAGCAAATCCAGGCGCAACTGCAAGGCTTGGACGACCTTGTGGCGGGTGCGCAGGCGCCCTTGCAATTTCGATCCAATGCCTTGGCGGCCTGTGTGCAAAAGGTGAATTTGCAAAGGGCTGGTGTGGTGCTCGAGTCCCGCGAAGGGCCTTTCCGTTCGGCTTGGAACCTGAACCTGAACAATTTACCTGCCGGTCCTGTCACGCTGGAGGTCACGCAATCGGGAATGCCGCCCCTGAGCCTGGATGTGATGGTGCATTCGGCACCTGCTGGCGTCACACGCCTTGAACACCCTAAAGGCGAGTCATGGATCCTGGCCAAAGGTCAGCGGCTCGATCAGCTGCAAAGCATCCTGGTGGGGCAGGTGCGGTGCTTGCCCGCCAAGGGCGATCGAGCCAGTGAAAGCCAATGGCGCTTTGAATGCCCAGCGGGCTCTGAGCGTGACCTGACGCAAGATGTGGCCACACCCGAACAAGCCAATACCCGGTGGCGCTCCACCGCGCAGCGCCTCATCCAGTTGCCAGCTTTGCCACGTGTGGTGGTCTCCCGTCAGGTGGCTCATGCCGTTTTGGCCGTGCCGTCACCCAAGTTCCGGCAATGGAACCTCACCCTTGATGCCAACTGGGTGAGCGACGACTCGGGCTTGAATTTGCTTCTGCAAGCCGTGGCTCCCTATCGACTCAAACAAGGTGTGCATGAACTACAGGCTCGATTCACTGATGACCCCTTGTCAGATCAGAATCCTTTCAAAGCCCCATTGATCGTTGACCTGGCTCATAACGAATTGCGAACGCGCACGCCACTGCGCTTTGATGCCGCGCGTCTGCCCGGTGTGATCAACCCCATTGAATACCGCGTGGTCAATCTCACCACGGGGGAGCAATCCAATTGGGAGCCTTTGGGCAAGTCGGTTCTGCTCCTGCCTTTGCTCAAGGCGCACAGCTGTGTGCCCGAAACGCAAGAGCGGCTGATCCACGGCGAAGGTTTGGATCGGATTGACGAGTGGATCCTCATCAAGACCCAAACCCCTGATGCAATCCATCGGGTCCCATCCAACCTCACTGCCTGCGATGCAGGCTTGTGCCAGCGCCTGCCTCACGTTCCTGGCATGAACCGCGTGCAGGTCAGTTTGCGCTGGGTTCAGCCCGATCGATTCACAGTGACCTTGCCCGTTTCCGACGAGAGCTGTCTGGTCAAGCCGTCCCCTGCCCAACCAGTTGGCGAGTCCACTGGAACAAACCCACCATGAGCGACGAGTCCCCAGAGTCACCCCCGTTTGAGCTCGTCGGTGGCGAGGCCGTGGTGCGTCAGTTGGTCGATGGCTTTTACGACCTCATGGACCTCGAGCCCCGTTACGCCCATTTGCGTTCGTTGCATGGCCCTGATCTAGGGGCCTCTCGCGACCGGCTCTTTTGGTTTTTATGCGGTTGGCTGGGTGGCCCACAGCACTACACCGACCGTTTTGGTCATCCCCGTCTTCGCATGCGCCACATGCATGTGCCCATTGGCGTGCAGGCGCGCAACGAATGGCTGAGCTGCATGCAAGAGGCCATGACCGAGGTGGGCATAGCGCCTCAAATGCAATCGCGTTTGGCGGAGTCTTTTTTTCAGACGGCAGACTGGATGCGCAATCAGGAAGAAACCACCCGCATGGGGTCGTTCAAGTCTGGCGATTGAGCAATTGCTCTGCCAAGGCTTGCAAGGCCAGCTGATAGGGACCGTTGGGCAGTTGTCGAGCCGCTGCAATCGCAATGCGTGCTTGCGCGTAAGCCACTTCGCGCGCCTGTCCAATGGCCCCAGTCTCGTTGAGGATGTCGAGGATTTGCGGCAAGGCTTCGACCTGACCTTGCTCAATGGCTTCCTGAATCAACTGCTTTTGTGCCGCTGAGCCTTGCTGCATGGCCAGGATGAGCGGCAACGTGGTTTTGCCTTCGCGCAAGTCGTCGCCCAGGTTTTTACCCAGACGGGTGTGATCGCCTTCGTAGTCCAGCACGTCGTCCACCACCTGAAAAGCCGTGCCAATGGCTTGGCCGTATTCCGCGCAGGCGCTTTCGAGCTCAGGCGACGCGCCCATGAGCACCGAAGGCAGCCTAGTGCTGGCCTCAAACAGTTTGGAGGTTTTGGATCGGATGACGCGCAGGTAGTCGTCCTGGCTCAGGTGCGGGTCGCGCATGTTCATCAACTGCAGCACTTCGCCCTCTGCAATCACATTGGTGGCATCGGCCAGGATGTCCAGCACCCTCATGTTGCCGCAGGCCACCATCATCTGAAAAGCGCGGGAGTACAGAAAGTCGCCCACCAGCACGCTGGCTGCATTCCCAAAGGAGGCATTGGCGGTGGGACGTCCCCGGCGAAGGCTGGACTCATCCACCACATCATCGTGAAGCAGGGTGGCCGTGTGAATGAACTCCACCACCGCTGCAAGCGTATGCCGATGGGTGTGCGTGTAGCCAATGGCGCCCGCCACCAAGAGCAACAGGGCGGGTCTGAGTCGTTTGCCGCCTGCGCTGATCAGGTAGGTGGCCACATCGCCCACCAGCGGGACCGTCGAGTGCAAGCGATCAGCAATCAAACGATCCACAGCCTCCATGTCAGCGGCAACCAACGATAAGGGCGAAGCAGACGGCGTGGAGGAGGGAGAGGGAGCGGTGTTCAAAACAAGGTAGACCTAAAAAATGCTTGGGCTGATTATAGAAATCGCCCCGGAGATCAGTCCTTCAGGCTTGAATGACCTGAACGGGCTGGCCTTTCAAAAAGGCTTGAATGCCTGCAACCGTCTCTTGATAAAAAACAGAATAGGTTTCACGGGTTACATAGCCCAGGTGAGGTGTACACAGCGCGCGTGGGTGAGCCAGCAATGCCTCTTGCTCGCGGGTGGTTGGTTCGTTCACGTAGACATCGGTGGCGACGCCCCCCAGCGTCCCGGCGTTGAGGGCATCCAGCAAGGCCGCCTGGTCCACGATTTCTGCACGCGAGGTGTTGACGAGGTAGCCCTGGGGTCCGAGCGCCGCGAGTTCGTCACGCCCAACCAGAGCACGTGTGCGATCCGACAGTCGCACGTGAATGGAAACGAAATCCGAACGGGCAAACAAATCCTGTTTGCTCACCCATTCGACCCCTTGTGCGGCACATGTCTCGGGCGTGAGGTTCTGGCTCCAGGCCAGCACCTTCATGCCAATGGTTTTGCCCAGTTGGGCGACTTGGGTGCCGAGGCGACCCAGACCCAGGATGCCCAAGGTTTTGCCTCTGCAGTCAAAGCCCATGGCCGCCTGCCAGTGGCCTTGTTGCAAACCATTGACGTTGGCAACGAGTTGTCGAGCCAAGCTCAGGATCAGCAAAAAGGCCAATTCAGCGGTGGCATGCCCGGGCGATTGAGTCCCACAAACGGTGATGCCATTGGCCTGGGCGGCTTTGACATCGATGGCGGCGTTTTGTCGCCCCGTGGTGATGATGAGTTTCAAGTGGGGCAATCTGGCAATGAGGCTTTGAGGGAAGGGGGTGCGTTCACGCATGAGCGCCACGATCTCAAAGCTGGCCAAACGCTCAACGAGTTGGTCTTCGCTAACTAGGTGATCATTGAAAAATAAGACTTCGCAGCCAAGAGAGTCCCAGTCTGCAAAATGGCGGGCTTGGTCTGCATAGTCATCCAACACAGCGACGCGCATGGGGCTTCCTTTCAAAACTGCTAGAATTCTAGGTTCCCGAAGGAATCCGCCTTTGGGGCGAAATCACTTTTCGAGGTTCTCATGTACGCAGTCATAAAAACCGGTGGCAAGCAGTATCGCGTCGCTGCCGGCGAAAAAATCAAAGTAGAACAGATCGCTGCGGACGTTGGCCAGGAAATTGTGCTCGACCAGGTGTTGGCCGTTGGTAACGGTGCAGACATCAAGGTTGGCACACCCTTGGTGTCCGGCGCATCGGTCAAAGCCACTGTAGTGGCTCACGGCAAGCACGACAAAATCCGCATCTTCAAGATGCGTCGTCGCAAGCACTATCAAAAACGCCAGGGGCATCGCCAGCTGTTCACCGAGCTGCAAATCGCCTCCATTCAAGCTTAAGGAGTTCGACTCATGGCACAGAAAAAAGGCGGCGGCTCCACGCGAAATGGACGCGATTCCAAACCCAAAATGCTCGGTGTGAAGGCCTTTGGTGGCCAGCAAGTCACGGCCGGCTCCATCATCGTTCGCCAGCGTGGGACCAAGTTCCACCCCGGCACTAACGTGGGCGTGGGCAAAGACCACACCCTCTTTGCCCTGGTGGACGGTCATGTGGACTTTGCCATCACGGGTCCCATGAGCAAACAGGTGGTGTCCATCAAGCCCGTTTGAACAAACGGCTTGACTCACCTGCAAAGCCCCGCTGGTCGGGGCTTTTTATTTAAGATTTCCCCATGAAATTCGTCGACGAAGCCTTCATCGACATCGCCGCAGGCGATGGTGGGAACGGTTGCGTCTCCTTCCGGCACGAAAAGTACAAGGAATTCGGCGGGCCTGACGGCGGTGATGGCGGGCGGGGTGGTCACGTGTTTGCCTATGCAGACCCCAACCTCAACACCTTGGTGGACTATCGCTATTCCCGCCGTCATGAGGCCAAGCGCGGACAACACGGCATGGGCTCAGACATGTTTGGCGCGGCGGGCGACGACATCGTTTTGAAAATGCCCGTAGGCACCCTCATCCTCGATGCCGAGACGGGCGACTTGCTCTATGAATTGCTCACGCCAGGCGAAACAGTTCGCATTGCCAAGGGCGGTGATGGCGGTCATGGCAATCTGCGATTCAAGAGTGCCATCAACCGTGCGCCTAGGCAAAAAACACCTGGCTGGCCTGGTGAGCGCAAAAACCTCAAGCTCGAGCTCAAGGTACTGGCCGATGTGGGCTTGCTGGGCATGCCCAACGCAGGCAAGTCCACATTGATCGCAGCCATCTCCAATGCCCGGCCCAAGATTGCCGACTACCCCTTCACCACCCTGCATCCCAACCTGGGGGTGGTCAGGGTGGGTCCAGAGCAAAGCTTTGTGGTGGCCGACGTTCCCGGTCTCATCGAAGGGGCGGCTGAAGGTGCAGGCCTTGGGCATCAGTTCCTGCGCCATTTGCAGCGCACCCGTTTGCTGCTGCATCTGGTGGACATGGCACCCTTTGACGATTCAGACCCCGTCGCACAGGCCAAGGCCATTGTTCAGGAGCTCAAGAAATACGATCCCGAACTGCATGCCAAGCCGCGCTGGCTGGTGCTCAACAAACTTGACATGCTCAGTGCAGAGGAGCGCCAAGAGCGCGTGAGCGATTTCGTCAAACGCTTTCGCTACAAAGGTCCAGTGTTCCAGATCTCGGCGCTCACAAGAGAAGGATGCGAGAACCTGGTGCAATCGGTTTTCCAGCAGGTCAAAAAGCAAATGCTGGCCGAACAACCGGTGGATCCAGCCGATCTGGATCCCCGTTTTGACCGCTGAGCGTCCATCGCTTTTTTCGAATTCGAACCATGTCCGAAGTCACTCAACGTTTGCAGCGCGCCCAACGATGGGTCATCAAAGTTGGCTCCAGTCTGGTGACCAATGAGGGTCGAGGTCTGGACGAGCAGGCCATTGGGGCCTGGTGCGACCAGATTGCCAAACTGGCCAAGGGCGAACCCAACGGGACGCCACGCGAAATCATCATGGTCTCCAGTGGGGCCATTGCCGAGGGCATGAAGCGCCTGGGCTGGTCTCAGCGCCCCAAGGAATTGCACGAGTTGCAGGCTGCTGCAGCGGTGGGGCAAATGGGGCTTGCCCAGATGTACGAGACCCAGTTGCGTTTGCATGGCATGGGCAGTGCGCAGGTGCTGCTCACGCATGCCGATCTGGCAGACCGCGAGCGTTACCTCAATGCCCGCTCGACCTTGCTGACCTTGTTGGCTCATCACGTCATTCCGGTGATCAATGAAAACGACACGGTGGTCAACGACGAAATCAAGTTTGGCGACAACGACACCCTGGGCGCATTGGTGGCCAATCTGGTGGAAGCCGATTTGCTGGTCATCTTGACCGACCAAAAAGGCTTGTTCAGTGCCGACCCCCGACAAGATCCCCAAGCCCGTTTCATCGATCATGCTCAAGCCGGCGATCCAGCTCTCGAGCGCATGGCAGGCGGCGCAGGCACGAGCATTGGCCGAGGCGGGATGATCACCAAAATCCTGGCTGCCAAACGCGCAGCCGGTTCAGGTGCCAGCACCGTCATTGCATGGGGGCGGGGCGAGCAAGTCCTGCTCAAGCTGGCGGCAGGTGAAAACCTGGGCACCTTCTTGCAAGCCTCCACACAAAAGCAGCAAGCCCGCAAGCAGTGGATGATGGATCACCTGCAGTTGCCCGGCAGCATCCGCATCGACGCGGGCGCTGTGCGCAAGTTGCTTGAAGAAGGCAAGAGCCTCTTGCCCGTGGGCATGGTGGCCGTGGAGGGTGAGTTCTTTCGGGGCGATGTGGTGGCCATCATTGACCCGCAAGGCCACGAGGTGGGTCGTGGCCTGGTCAACTACGCCAGCTCCGAGGCCAAACGCCTGTGTGGCAAGCCCTCATCCGAGATCGAGACCTTGTTGGGCTTCATCGCCGAGCCCGAAATGATCCACCGCGACAACCTGGTGATGCGCGGCTGATCAGTCAGTGGGTGGGCTGCTGGTTGACGTGGGTTGCGACGCACCGTTTGCTGGCACCCCATCGGGCTGTACGGCGTCACCCTCATCGCGTGGATTGCGCGAACGCTGCCTGAGGTATCGCCCCCGGTTTTCCATGCGCGGCAAATAACGGGAGAGCTCATTGAGCGCAGACTGATACACACCGCGCTTGAATTCCACCACCACATCCAAGGGCACCCAATAGTCGTTCCACCGCCAGGCATCGAACTCGGGATGGCTGGTGGCACGCAGGTTGAGGTTCCAATCGGGCGACACCAGTTGAAGCAAATACCAGATTTGTTTTTGCCCTTTGTAATGCCCCCGTGCATCGCGGCGGATGAAGTGGTCAGGCACTTCGTAGCGCAACCAGTCGCGGGTCCTCCCCACGATGCGCACGTGTTCTGGGCGCAAGCCAACTTCTTCGAAGAGCTCGCGATACATCGCCTGCTCTGGGGATTCGCCTCTGTCAATGCCGCCTTGAGGGAATTGCCAGCTGTGGGTGCGAATGCGTTTGCCCCAGAAAACCTGATTGCGTTGGTTGAGCAGAACAATGCCGACATTGGGTCGAAAGCCGTCCCGGTCAAGCATAATCAAGCCTCAAATTTTTGAACTGAGGCCATTATCCACAGTCTCGGTGTCCCATCAAGCCTTTGCCCTTTCAATTCCTTTCAAGCTCATGAAAGCCTCCGCGTTCCTCATTGCCACCCTCAAAGAAGCCCCTGCAGATGCCGAGGTCATCAGTCACCAGTTGATGATGCGCGCAGGGCTGATCAAGCGACTCAGCGCAGGCATTTACAACTACATGCCCATGGGCTTGCGCATCTTGCGCAAGGTCGAAGCCATCGTGCGCGAAGAAATGAATCGCGCAGGCGCCATTGAACTCACCATGCCGGTGGTTCAGCCCGCAGAGCTATGGCAGGAAACGGGGCGCTTTGAAAAAATGGGGCCTGAGTTGCTTCGCATCAAGGATCGCCACGACAGGGACTACGTGGTCCAACCCACCAGCGAAGAGGTGGTGACGGACATCGCTCGCCAAGACTTGCGCAGCTACAAGCAATTGCCCAAAAACCTCTATCAAATCCAAACCAAGTTCAGGGACGAGCGACGCCCCCGCTTTGGCCTCATGCGCGGGCGCGAGTTCATCATGAAAGACGCCTACAGTTTTGACCGCAATGCCCAGGCGGCCAAAGACAGCTATCAGGTCATGGCCCAGGCCTATCGAAAAATCTTTGACCGCTTTGGCTTGACCTATCGCGCCGTGGCGGCCGACAGCGGCGCCATCGGTGGCGACCTGAGCGAAGAGTTCCAGGTCATCGCCGCCACCGGCGAAGACGCCATCGTCTATTGCCCCAACAGCGATTACGCGGCCAACCTCGAAAAGGCTGAAGCCCTTGCCCCTAGCGCTTCACGTGCTGCGGCCAGCGCTGCGTTGACGCGCACCCCCACGCCAGGCAAGAGCACGTGCCAAGACGTGGCCCAGCTTCTGGGCGTGCCCTTGCACACCACGGTCAAGTCCCTGGTGTTGGCCACCGACGAACTCGACGACCACGGTGCGGTGGTGCGCTCCACCGTCTGGCTGCTCTTGCTGCGTGGCGACCATGACATGAACGAGGTCAAAGTGGGCAAGCTCGATCCGTTCAAACAGGGTTTCCGTTTCGCCACGGTGGCCGAGATCGAAGACCACTTCGGCTGCAAGCCCGGTTACCTTGGCCCCATTGGTTTGAAAAAGCCCCTCAAGGTGGTGGCCGATCGCGAGGTGGCCGTCATGGCCAACTGGATTTGTGGCGGCAACGAAGTGGATGTGCATCTGGTGGGGGTGAACTGGGGACGCGATCTACCAGAGCCTGACCTGGTGGCCGACTTGCGCAACGTGGTGGCGGGTGACCTGTCACCCGATGGCCAAGGTCCATTGGCGATTGAGCGTGGCATCGAGGTGGGGCATGTGTTTTACCTGGGCACCAAATACTCCAAGGCCATGAATGCCACCTTCCTCGACGAAAACGGCAAGCCCCAATTTTTTGAGATGGGGTGCTATGGCATTGGGGTCACCCGTTTGCCAGCCGCTGCGATTGAGCAAAACCATGACGATCGCGGCATCATCTGGCCCGACGCAATTGCCCCTTTCACCTTGGTGATCTGTCCCATTGGCATGGACCGCAGCGAGGCCGTCGCGCAGGCTGCGCACGACTTGCTCCATCACTTGCTGGCCTTGGGGGTGGACGCCATCCTTGACGATCGCAACGAGCGCCCCGGCGTCATGTTTGCCGACTGGGAACTCATTGGGGTGCCCCACCGGGTTGTCCTGTCCGACCGTGGCCTCAAGGCCGGGACTGTGGAATACCAGCACCGCCGCGCCAGTGAAGCCCAGTCGATCGCGGTGGGTGACATCCAGGCTTTCTTGCGCACCGCCTTGCACCTCTGAGCAGTGTCGCGCATGAAAAAGGCGACCTCACGGGGTCGCCTTTTTTGTGCGTGTGGGCCTGCCCTCAGTTGGTGGTGCCCAGGACTTGTTGCAACTCGCCCGACTCATACATTTCCATCATGATGTCAGAGCCGCCAATGAATTCGCCCTTGACGTAGAGCTGAGGAATGGTGGGCCAGTTGCTGAAGGTCTTGATGCCTTCGCGAATCTCTTGGTCATCCAGCACGTTCACGGTCTTGATGGCTTTGGTGTCCACACCGCTGGCCTTGAGCACTTGCAAGGCCCTGCCCGAGAAGCCGCACATGGGAAAGGAGGCCGTTCCCTTCATGAACAAAACCACATCGTTGGATTGCACCAATTCGGCAATGCGTTGTTGAACCTGACTCATCTGAACTCTCCCTAGAACTGGACCACAGGCGGCTGCGAGCGCTGGCCGCGACACGGTGAATTATTCCACCTCTGGCCATTGCCCGCCGCTGCAGCGCTCAATCCCAGCCAAATCCTTGCGGCTTTGCACCTGTGCAAAGCCTCGATCCATCAACATGGTGCGCACGGCACGGGCCTGGTCGTGCCCGTGCTCAAGCAGCATCCAGCCGCCCGGCTTCAGGTGACTCGGCGCGTGTTCAACCAGGTGGCGCACATCCGCCAAGCCATCCTCGCCAGAGACCAGCGCCTCGCGGGGCTCATGCCGCAAGGCCAACAGATGTGGGTCCCGTTCGTTGATGTAGGGCGGGTTGCTCACGATGAGATCAAACGCCCCGGTGACCGCGTCAAACCAATCGCCTTGCAACCAGTTGACGCTCAGCCCGAGCCGCTGACCATTGGCCTTGGCCACGGCCAACGCGGCCTCGCTGCGATCCGAGCCCGACACCTGGGCATGGGCAGCTTGCGCGGCCAAGGCCAGCGCCACCGCACCGCTGCCCGTGCCCATGTCCAGCACCCTGGCTGGGCGCTCGTCATGGAGCAAGTCCAAGGCCCAATCCACCAGGGTCTCGGTGTCTGGACGTGGATCGAGCACCTGTTCATTGATGTGCAGCTCGAGCCCATAAAAATACTTGCGCCCGGTGAGGTAGGCCACGGGCAGGCCATCGAGTCGGCGCGCCACCATGGCTTGCCAGCTGGACCATTGCGTGGCACTCATGGCCAGGTGGTCGTGGGTGATGAGCCAGGCTCGATCTGACGATGCCGGCGCCATCAGGTGCAGCATGAGCCACTGGGCATCGTTTCGGTCCAGCCCCAACTGCATGGCTTGCGCCATGGCCCGAGCCACCGTAGGTTCCTGGCTCAAGCGGTGGACTCCAGGTCGGCCAGCTTCTCGGCCTCGTGCGCGGCGCGCAAGCCCAGGAGCAAGTCCCCCAAGTCGCCCTCCATCACTATGGGGAGTTTGTACAGGGTCAGGTTGATGCGGTGATCGGTGACCCGCCCTTGCGGGAAGTTGTAGGTGCGGATGCGGTCAGACCGGTCGCCACTGCCGACCAGGCCTTTTCTCAGGGCGGCGTCTTTGGCCGCACGGGTTTTGCGTTCTTGCTCAGCGATGCGAGCCGAGAGCACTTGCAAGGCTTTGGCCTTGTTGCGGTGCTGCGAGCGGTCGTCCTGGCATTCGGCCACCAATCCGGTGGGGAGGTGGGTGATGCGCACGGCGGAGTCGGTTTTGTTCACATGCTGCCCGCCCGCACCGCTGGCACGAAAGGTGTCGATGCGCAAGTCAGCCGGGTTGAGCGCCACGGCCTGAGCTTCATCGGGCTCGGCCAGGACAGCCACGGTGCATGCGCTGGTGTGGATGCGCCCCTGCGACTCGGTGACGGGCACGCGCTGCACGCGATGGCCGCCTGACTCAAATTGCAACCACCCAAAGACCCCGTCTTCATCGCTGCTGATGCGGATGACGACTTCCTTGTAGCCCCCCAGGTCGCTGGGGGACTCGCTGATCAGGGACACTTTCCAGCCACGTCCCTCGGCATGCCGGGTGTACATGCGCAGCAAGTCGCCCGCAAAAAGCGCGGACTCGTCGCCGCCCGCACCAGCCCGGATTTCCAGGAATGCCGGTCGATGGTCATCCGCCCCCTTGGGCAACAGCAAGCGCAGGAGCTGGTCTTCCAGGTCGCTGAGGGTGTCGCGCAATCTGGACAACTCAGATTGGGCCTCTGCCTTGAGGCTGGCGTCGGTGTCGGGGTCGTTGAGCCAATCGGTCCATTGCTGCTGGTCGGCCTGCAATCCTTGCCATTCTTCAAAGCGCTCGGCCAGCACGGCCACCTCAGAGCGTTCGCGCGAGAGCGCGAGGAACTCGGTCATGTTGGCGTGAATGTCTTCGCGCGAGAGCAGGAAATCCAGCTCGTGCAAGCGTTCGAGCTCGCGCGCGAGGCGAGTGCGCACAAAGTCTTTCATGGCAGGAGCTAACGCGAGTTGCGCAAGAAGAAATGCTCGATGGCGTGTCGCGCACGCTCACGGCTTTCGGGGTTGGCGGTGCGCATCTCGGCCATGGCACCGTGCAGCATTTTTTGTGTGAGGGACTTGCTCAGTTGTTCGAGCACCGCCTCCACCGGCTCGCCCTTGGCCAGCGCACGTTGCGCCTTGGCCAATTCGGCCTCGCGCCAGGCATCGGCCTGGGCATTGAGTTGCTGCAGCAAGGGCACGTCCTCGCGTTGCTGCATCCAGTGGACAAACTGCTGCACACCGTCTTCGATGATCACTTCGGCCTGTGCCACCGCCGCCTGGCGATTGGCCTGGCCTTGTTGGACCACTTGAGCCAGGTCGTCCACGGTGTAGAGGAAGACGTGGTCGAGCTGCTTGACCTCAGGCTCGATGTCGCGCGGCACGGCCAGGTCCACCATGAACATGGGACGCTGGCGACGCTTGCGAACAGCGCGCTCGACCGCACCCAAGCCCACCAGCGGCAAGGTGCTGGCGGTGCAGCTCACCACCACATCAAACTGGTGCAGGGCATCGGGCAAGTCAGCCAGGCGCATGACGTCAGCGCCAAAGCGGCTGGCAAGTTGCTCGCCCCGATCCAGACTGCGGTTGGCCACCGTCATTTGCTTTGGGGATTTGGCCGCAAAGTGCGCCATGCACAAGGCAATCATTTCACCCGCACCAATGAACAACACCCGCAGGTCGGTGAAGTTTTCGTAGATCTGACCCGCTAGGCGCACGCTTGCTGCAGCCATGCTGATGGAGTGGGCGCCGATTTCTGTGGAGGAGCGCACCTGCTTGGCCACCGAGAAAGAACGCTGAAAGAGTTGGTTGAGGGTGCTGCCCACACTGCCGTGATCGCTCGCTAGGCGAACGGCCTCCTTGAGCTGCCCCAGGATTTGGGGTTCGCCCAGCACCATGGAGTCCAGGCCGCTGGCCACGCGGAAGGCATGACGCGCAGCAGCCTCATGCTGGTGCAGGTACACATGGGGTTGGAGTTCGTGGGCGGGCACGCCGCCCGATTGCGCCAACCAGCCCAGCGTTTGCTCCAGCTTGGGGGATTCGGCGGCGCAATACAGCTCGGTGCGGTTACAGGTTGAGAGGATGGCCGCTTCGGCTGAGTCGCCCAGTTGGGCGCGCAAATGCATCAGGCCGTGGGTGGTGTTTTCAGGGCCAAATGCAAAGCGACTGCGCAGATCCAGCGGCGCAGTGGTGTGGTTCAAGCCAAGAGCCCAGACAGCCATAAGTCTCGAATTATAAAATTTCATTCATGAACGCCTTGGACTGGTTTTGGGTTTTTGCTAACTTTTTGATGCCTGCATGGGTCATGGCCGTGTTGCTGGCCGTGTTAGCCCCGCGATGGCTGCACCGTGGGCGGCGTCCCCGCTTCGTGCTGAACCTGGTGCTCAGCGGTCTTTTGGGCACATTGGTGCTGGTGGTGGGCCTGGTGCTGACCCAAAACGATGGCCGCATGGCCACCTATGCAGCCCTGTTGCTGGTGCAAGCCACCTTGCAGTGGTGGTTGCAACGCCCCACCGCCTGAAGGCGCGGTTTGCCCCATCCCCTACGACTGTGCGGTCATGGCGACCCATCAGGCGGCATGCGCATCCCCTGCGATAACATCCTCTGTCCCTATGAATGCCCCCACGCCCTTGCACCAGTTGCTGCCCTCCACCCAAGAGGCACCCCGACTGCGTGAGATCCCCTACAACTACACCTCCTTCTCGGACCGTGAGATCGTCGAGCGCGTGCTTGGCCCCGACGCCTGGGACTTGCTCGAGCGCTTGCGTGAGGAGCGCCGCACGGGCCGCTCGGCGCGCATGCTCTACGAGGTGCTGGGCGACATCTGGGTGGTGCAGCGCAACCCTTATTTGCAAGACGACTTGCTCGACAACCCACGCCGCAGGCGTATGCTGGTTGAAGCCCTGGAGCATCGCCTGGGCGAAGTGGAAAAACGTCGCACGCCCCAGGCCGACGAGCAGCGCGATGCCTGGGTCGGTCAGTTGTTGCAAATGGCGCGTGCCAGTGTCTTTGCCTTTGATCGCCATTTCCAGGACCTCGAGCGACTGCGTCGCCAGGTCCAGCGCCGTTTGCGCCGTCACACGGCTGCCGACAACATCCAGTTCGATGCCATGAGCCGTGTGGCCCATGTCACCGACGCCACCGACTGGCGTGTCGAATATCCGTTGGTGGTCTTGTCCCCTGATTCCGAGGCTGAAACTGCGGCCTTGGTCAAGGCCTGCATGGACTTGGGCCTCACCATCGTGCCCCGAGGCGGCGGCACCGGCTACACCGGCGGCGCCATCCCGCTCACCTGGAAGAGTGCGGTGATCAACACCGAAAAGCTCGAGGCCATGACCGAAGTCGAATGGCTGCAACTCCCCGGTCTGGATGCCCCCGTGCCCACCATCTGGACCGAGGCCGGTGTGGTGACCCAGCGCGTGGCCGATGCGGCCGAGCGCGCCGACCATGTGTTTGCAGTGGATCCCACATCCGCCGAAGCCTCGTGCATTGGCGGCAACATCGCCATGAACGCTGGCGGCAAAAAGGCGGTGCTGTGGGGCACGGCGTTGGACAACCTGGCCAGCTGGCGCATGGTCACCCCATCAGCCCAGTGGCTGGAGGTGGTTCGGGTGGGCCACAACCTGGGCAAGATCCATGACGCGCCCATGGCCCGATTTGAGCTGCGCTACTTTGAAGCCGATGGCAAAACCCCCATCCGCACCGAAACCCTGGAGATCCCAGGCGCCACCTTCCGCAAGGCGGGTCTGGGCAAGGACGTCACCGACAAATTCCTCAGCGGCTTGCCTGGTGTGCAGAAAGAGGGCTGTGACGGCCTCATCACCAGCGCGCGCTGGGTGGTGCACCGCATGCCGCAGCACACCCGCACGGTGTGCCTGGAGTTTTTCGGCGCAGCCCACGATGCCGTGCCCAGCATCGTCGAGATCAAGGACTTCCTCTTCGAGCAGGCCAAGACCACCGGCGTGGTGCTCGCTGGCCTCGAACACCTGGACGACCGTTATTTGCGTGCGGTGGGCTATGCCACCAAGTCCAAGCGCGGCGGCTTGCCCAAGATGGTCCTCATTGGCGACATTGCCGGTGACGACGCTGATGCCGTGGCGCGCGCAACCTCTGAAGTGGTGCGCCTGGCCAATGCGCGTTCAGGCGAAGGCTTCATCGCCACCAGCCCCGAAGACCGCAAGACCTTCTGGGCAGATCGCAAGCGCACGGCAGCCATCAGCCGCCACACCAATGCCTTCAAGATCAACGAAGACGTGGTCATCCCCCTTGAGCGCATGGCCGAGTACACCGACGGCATCGAGCGCATCAACATCGAACTGTCCTTGCGCAACAAGCTGGCCTTGTGCGCGGCGCTCATCACCTGGTTTGAATCCGACGCCTTGCCCATCCATCAGCTCAAGGCCGACGATCAGGACGGTCTCACCACCGAACTCATCGATCAGCGTCTGCAAGAGGCGCTGGCTTGCATTCGCGAGGTTCAAGCTCTGTGGCAATCCTGGCTGGATCAGATCGACCCCCTTTTCCCCCGGCTGCAAAACCATGAGCTTCGCGCCAGCTGGAAGGTGCAAATCCGCGAGCCCCTGCATCGCATCCTCAGCGGCAAGTCTTTTGAGCCTTTGCTCGAGGAATGCAACCGCATTCATCAGCGCGTGCTCAAGGGGCGCGTGTGGGTGGCCTTGCACATGCACGCGGGGGATGGCAATGTGCACACCAACATCCCGGTCAACAGCGACGACTACAACATGTTGCGCACGGCGCACGAGGCCGTTGCACGCATCATGCAACTCGCGCGCAGCCTGGGCGGCGTGATCTCGGGTGAACACGGCATTGGCATCACCAAGCTGGAGTTTTTGAGCGACGAGGAACTCGCCCCGTTTGCCCGTTACAAGCAGCGCGTCGACCCTCAGGGTCACTTCAACAAGGGCAAGCTCTTGCGGGGCGCCGACCTGGCGGCTTTGGGCGAGGATGTGCGACATGCCGACTTGAGCCATGCCTACACCCCCAGCTTTGGCCTCATGGGGCACGAGTCCCTCATCATGCAGCAGTCCGACATTGGCGCGATTGCAGATTCGGTGAAGGACTGCCTGCGTTGCGGCAAATGCAAGCCCGTGTGCGCGACCCACGTGCCTGGCGCAAACCTGCTCTACAGCCCACGCAACAAAATCCTTGCAACTTCCTTGCTCATCGAAGCCTTCCTGTACGAGGAGCAAACCCGCCGGGGGGTGTCCATCAAGCACTGGCAAGCCTTTGAGGATGTGGCCGACCACTGCACGGTGTGCCACAAGTGCGCCTCGCCTTGCCCGGTGAAGATTGACTTTGGCGATGTGACCATGAACATGCGCAACCTCCTGCGCAAGATGGGCAAGAAGTCCTTCCGGCCAGCCAATGCCGTGGCCATGCTCATGCTCAATGCCCACAACCCCGAGCTCATCAAGGCCCTGCGGACCGTGGTGGTGGACTGGGGCTACAAGGCCCAGCGTTGGGCCAACCAGGTCCTGGCGCCTTGGGCCAAGCGACAGACCCAGCGTCCGCCCGCCACCGTGGGCACGGCGCCCTTGCGCGAGCAAGTCATCCATTTCGTGAACAAGAAAATGCCCGCTGGCCTGCCCAACAAGACCGCCCGCGCCTTGCTCGACATCGAAGACCGGGCTTATGTCCCCATCCTGCGCGACCCCCAGCGCACCACGGTGGACACCGAGGCCGTGTTTTATTTCCCCGGCTGCGGCTCAGAGCGGCTCTTTAGCCAGGTGGGTCTGGCCACCCAGGCCATGCTGTGGCATGCCGGTGTGCAAACCGTGTTGCCTCCGGGCTACCTGTGCTGCGGCTATCCCCAGCGCGGTTCTGGCCAGTTCGACAAGGCCGAGAAGATGATCACCGACAACCGGGTGTTGTTCCACCGGGTGGCCAACACCCTCAATTACCTCGACATCAAAACCGTGGTGGTGAGCTGCGGCACCTGCTACGACCAGTTGCAGGGCTACGAGTTCGACAAAATCTTTCCGGGTTGCCGCATCGTTGACATCCACGAATACCTGCTGGCCAAGGGCATCACCCTACAAGACCACCTGGGCACAGACGAGCCCGCTTACCTCTATCACGACCCTTGCCACTCGCCCATGAAGCAGCAAGACCCCATGAAAACCGTGGGGCAGCTGATGGTGAGCCCTGTGCTCAAGACCGAGCGATGCTGCGGCGAATCGGGCACCCTGGGCGTGACCCGGCCCGATGTGTCCACTCAAGTCCGTTTCCGCAAAGAGGCCGAACTCAGGGCCAATGAAAAAACCCTCACCGAACGCCGGGGTGGTCAAGCGCCCCAGCAGGTCAAGGTGCTCACCAGCTGCCCCAGCTGCCTGCAAGGCCTCTCGCGCTACCAGGGCGACTTGCAAAACGGCTTGCTCGAAGCCGACTACGTGGTGGTCGAGATGGCGCGGCGCAGGCTGGGTGAGAACTGGATGCGCCAGTACCTGGACCGCGCCAACGCCGGCGGCATCGAGCGCGTGCTCGTCTGAGGGAGCTGCCCGTGAGCGCACCCCATCCCACCGACATCACCCTGCACACCGAAACCAAATGCCTGGAGGTGGGCTTTGACGACGGCAGTCGCTATCGCATTCCTTTCGAATTGATGCGGGTCTACAGCCCGTCTGCCGAGGTCCAGGGCCATGGACCTGGTCAGGAAGTCCTGCAATCTGGCAAGCGCAGCGTCAACGTGGTGGACCTTGCCCCGGTGGGCAACTATGCCATTCGCCCCAGCTTCAGCGACGGCCACGACTCGGGCATTTTTTCCTGGGAATACCTGCATTTCCTGGGATCCCAGGCCGATGCGCTTTGGCAGCAATACGAACAACGCCTGCAAGCCGCTGGCCGTGGTCGCGACGACCCCATGCCAACTCAGGGGCGTGGTGGCGCTTGCTCGGTGTGAGAATGCGCCCATGGCACAAACCCACTTTGGCTTCAAGACCGTAGAAGAACACGACAAAGCCCGCCATGTGCGAGGCGTGTTCGATTCGGTGGCCAGCAAATACGACCTCATGAACGACCTCATGTCCATGGGGCTTCACCGCGCCTGGAAGGCCTACACCATCCAGGTGGCCGATGTGCAGTTGGGTCACCGCGTGCTTGACATTGCTGGCGGCACGGGAGACCTCGCCCGCGCCTTTGCCCGCCAGGTGGGCACAACAGGGCAGGTGGTTCACACCGACATCAACTACGCCATGCTCAGCACGGGGCGCAACCGCCTGCTTGACGAAGGCCTGGCCTTGCCCACGCTGGTGTGCGATGCCGAGCAGCTGCCCTTTGCTGACCGCAGCTTTGACCGTGTGAGCGTGGCCTTTGGCCTGCGCAACATGACCCACAAAGACCAGGCGCTGCGCGAAATGTCCCGCGTGCTCAAGCCGGGCGGCAAATTGCTGGTGCTGGAGTTTTCCCGCGTGGCCAAGCCACTCGAGAAGGCCTACGACTGGTATTCCTTCAATGTGCTGCCTCGGCTGGGGCAAATGGTGGCGGGCGACGCCAGCAGCTACCGCTACCTGGCCGAGTCCATCCGCATGCACCCGGATCAGCAAGCCCTCAAAAGCCTCATGCTTAATAATGGCTTTGGTCATGTGGATATTCACAACCTCAGCGCAGGCTTGGTCGCGCTGCATGTTGGAATACGCACTCAAGCCTGATTGGGCTTTAGCAAGGAGAGTCAGCCATGAAACGCTTCGTAATTTGTTTGTCGATGGCCCTGGCCTTAGGGGCGACTTCGGTCCAGGCCAAACGCATGGGCGGCGGCAAATCCGTGGGTGCGCCTTCGGGCAACGTGACGCAGCGCGAGGCGGCCAAACCCGCTCCCGCAGCGCCTGGGGCACCCGCTCAACAGGCTGGACCCAATTCGCCCGGTGCTGCACCCGCAGCACAGCCCTCCCAAGCCGCACAGGCACCTGCTGCGGCCAAACCCGCTGCTGCCCAAACTGGCCGCAACTGGGGTGGCATTCTGGGTGGCTTGGCCGCTGGCCTGGGCCTGGCCTGGCTGGCACACACCCTGGGCTTTGGTGAGGCTTTTGGCCAGATCCTGCTCTTTGGCCTGATTGCCCTGGGCCTCATGATGGTGTTTGGCTATTTCATGCGCCGCCGCACGGTCACCGCCGAATATGCGGGCGCTGGTCCGGCCGGCGCTGCCCCCAGCTACAACCCCAAGAATGTGGGCAACGATGCCTCGGCTCGCCCCTGGGAGCAAGGCAGCATGAACTTTGAAGCCAGTGCACCCTCCCGCGCGGGCACGCGCATTGGCTCGCGCCTCATCGGTGGCCCCAACTGGACCATCCCGGATCAGTTCGACGTGTCTGGCTTTGTGACTGCCGCCAAACAGCATTTCGTGGACATGCAAGCCCATTGGGACAAAGGGGACCTCACCGCCTTGCGTGCCATGATGACCGATGTCATGTACTCCGAAATTCAGGATCAGTTGCGCGAGCGCGAGCAACTGGTCAACGGCCCTAACCACACCGAAGTGGTGAGCTTGGAAGCCCAGTTGCTGGGCATCGAAGACCTGGGCTCGGGCTACATGGCCAGTGTCGAGTTCTCGGGTCTGATCCGCGAAGACCTCTCCAGTGGACCTGCGCCTTTCCGCGAAGTCTGGAACATGACCAAACCCGCCGATGGCTCGACGGGCTGGGTGGTTGCTGGCATCCAGGCCTTCCAGTAAATCCTTTCCTCCCCCTTGCCCTTGGCGCCCAGGCCTTCACAAAGGCCTGGGGGTGGGGCTGGCATTTGAATCGGGGACAATGCCCGCATGTCGACTCCACCATTCATGGCTCCTTTGGGCGGGGCCTTAGACCTTTTTGCTAACTTGCTCCAGCGCTGGGAGCCCCCAGTCTGGTTGCGCGACGAGTTGTCCCAGCGCCTGGTGCTGGTGATCAACCATGTGTTGCAGCAAGAGCCGCAAGCCCAGCAACGCATTGCCCGCCTGCATGGGCAGCAGCTTCACTTTCAGTGGCAAAACATCAGCCTGCAACTGGTCTTCACACCTGCTGGGCTCATGGACCTGGCCTCCAATGAACGCCCAGCCGATTTGCGTGTCGAGCTCATGAGCCAGCGCCCCAGCGAAGTCATGCACGCTCTGGCTCAGGGTGACAAGCCCGCCGTGTCCATTCATGGGGATGTGCGCCTGGCTGCCGAGGTCAATTGGCTCATCGACCATGTGCGATGGGATGCGCAAGCCGATTTGGCCAGGCTCTTTGGCGATGCCGCCGCCTATCGCATTGCACAGGCTGCCCGCAGTGCAGCCCAGGCGCTCAAGCGTTTTGTGAGCTCGATGCCGATGCAAACTGCGCGGGATGTGCGATGAGGCGTTTGCTGCGCTCGACCTACATCGCCTGGATCATCTTTCGATTCGGCCTGGACGAGATGGTCTTCTCCAGCATGCCCTATCCCCTGATGCGGGGCTTTGGTCGTCTGCTGGCCGCTGCCCGTTTCATCAAGGCGCCGCGCGGCCAGCGTTTGCGCGAGGCGCTCGAGCACCTCGGTCCCATTTTTGTGAAATTCGGCCAGGTCCTGTCCACGCGCCGCGACTTGCTGCCCCTGGACATCGCCAATGAGTTGGCCAGGCTGCAAGACAGGGTGCCGCCTTTTGCATCCGACAAGGCGGTGGCCATCATCGAGCGCGCTTTTGGACGCAAGATCAATGAGTTGTTCGTCGAGTTCGACCACAAGCCCGTGGCCAGCGCCTCCATTGCCCAGGTCCACTTTGCCATCTTGGGCAGCGCCGATGGCAGCACCCGCGAAGTGGCTGTGAAGGTTTTGCGCCCCAACATGCTGGGCGTCATCGACAAAGACCTCGAACTCATGCGCACTGCGGCCACCTGGCTGGAGCGCCTCTCCAGCGACGGCAAGCGGCTCAAGCCCCGCGAGGTGGTGGCCGAATTTGACAAATACCTGCACGACGAACTCGATCTCGTGCGCGAGGCCGCCAACGCCGCCCAGTTGCGTCGCAACATGGACGGCCTGGGTCTGGTGCGCATCCCTGAAATGCACTGGGACTTGTGCCATCCCGAAGTCATCGTCATGGAGCGCATGCACGGCATCCCCATCAGTCAGGTGGAGCGTTTGCGCCAGGCGGGTGTGGACATCCCCAAGCTCGCACGCGATGGCGTGACCATCTTCTTCACCCAGGTGTTTCGCGACGGCTTTTTTCATGCCGACATGCACCCCGGCAACATTTTTGTGAGTGTGGATGAGGCCACATTCGGTCAGTACGTGAGCCTGGACTTTGGCATCGTGGGCACCCTCACCGAATACGACAAGGAATACCTGGCACAGAACTTCACTGCCTTCTTCCGGCGCGACTACCGGCGTGTGGCCGAGTTGCATGTGGAGTCTGGCTGGGTGCCGCCGCAAACCCGGGTGGACGAACTCGAGTCGGCCATCCGCGCGGTGTGCGAGCCCTATTTCGACCGGCCTTTGAAGCAAATCTCCCTGGGCATGGTGCTCATGCGCCTCTTTCAAACCTCGCGGCGATTCCATGTCGAAATCCAGCCGCAACTGGTCTTGCTGCAAAAGACCTTGCTCAACATCGAGGGTTTGGGTCGCGAGCTCGATCCCGATCTGGACTTGTGGAGCACGGCCAAGCCTTTCCTCGAGCAGTGGATGATGGATCAGATTGGCCCCAAGCGCCTGTTGCGACAGCTGCAAACCGAAGCCCCGCGCTATGCCAAGCTGCTGCCCCAGTTGCCCCGCCTCATGCACGAATTGCTTGAACAGAAGACCCAGACCTCCAGCGCCGATTTGCTCAAGCAGCTCATCCTGGAGCAACAGCGCACCCACAGGCTCTTGCTCACCATGGGCTGGTTGGGGCTGGGTTTTGTGCTGGGCTTGGCTGCCCCACATCTATTGGACTGGTTCACAGGATATTGACGAAACAAGGAGCCCCCCATGCTGCTGACATTGGTGATTCTTTATTTGTTGGTGACGATTGCCATTGGCCTCATCGCGGCCAAGCGTGTGAAAAATTCGGCTGACTTTGCCATTGCAGGGCGCCATTTGCCCTTGGTCATGATCGTGACCACCACCTTTGCCACCTGGTTTGGCTCAGAGACCGTGCTGGGCATCCCTGCCAAGTTTGTCAATGGCGGTCTGAGCGGCGTGGTCGAAGACCCCTTTGGCGCGGGCACTTGCCTGATCCTGGTGGGTTTGTTTTTTGCCACCAAGCTCTATCGCATGCAGTTGCTCACCATCAGCGATTACTACCGGGAGCGCTATGGCCGCTCGGTCGAAGTGATTTGCTCGATCATCATCATGGTGAGCTATCTGGGGTGGGTGTCAGCGCAAGTCACGGCCTTGGGTCTGGTGTTCAACCTGCTCTCCGGCGGCGCCATTGGCATGGAGCTGGGCATGGTGATCGGGGTGGTCTCCATCCTGGCCTACACCTTGTTTGGCGGCATGTGGTCGGTGGCCATCACCGACTTTGTCCAGATGATCATCCTGGTGGCGGGCTTGTCCATCCTGGCCATCTTTGCCGCGGATCAGGCCGGTGGGGCGCAGCAGGTCATGGACTTGGCCAGGTCCAAGGACATGTTCAAGTTCTTCCCCGAACCCCAGTTGCACGACTGGATGTTCTTCATCGCTGCGGGCATCACCATCATGTTTGGCTCCATTCCCCAGCAAGACGTTTTCCAGCGCGTGATGTCGGCCAACAGCCTCAAGGCCGCCACCTGGGGGCCAGTGATTGGTGGCATTTGCTACATCGGCTTTGCCTTTGTGCCCATGTTCCTGGTGCTCAGTGCCCTGATCATCATGCCCGAGAAGGCGGCCACCTTGATTGCCGAAGACCCGCAAAAGGTCTTGCCCGCGTTGGTCATCGAACAAATGCCTTTCATCATGCAGGTGCTGTTCTTTGGTGCCTTGCTCTCGGCCATCAAGTCATGTGCCTCCGCCACCTTGCTCGCGCCCAGCGTGACCTTCACCGAAAACATCTGGCGGCAGTTCTACCCGCATCGCAGCGACCGCCAGGGTTTGCTGGCCATGCGCATCACGGTGCTGGTCTTCAGCGCTCTGGTGCTGGCCTATGCCATCGCCATGCAAGGCACCTCCATCTACGAAATGGTCTCCGGGGCTTACCAAGTCACCTTGGTGGGCGCTTTCATTCCGCTCACCTTTGGCCTGTACTGGAAACGCGCGACCACCCAGGGTGCCCTGTTCTCCATCGTGCTGGGCGTTTTGGGCTGGTTGATCTTCCTGGTGACCCCCGCGGGCGAGGTCTTCCCGGCCCAATTTGCCGGGCTTTTGGGGGGGTTGGTGGGAATGTTGGTTGGATCCTTGGGTCCGCAAGCCATTCGAAACACCCACGCCAGCCACCACAGGCTGGTGGGAGTTGGCGAATCAGCCCAGTCCTGAGCCCTTTTGTTTCGAATCCCTGAGGCCTTTGATTTGTGAGGCCTCCCAGGGGCTTGCCTATAATTTCTGGTTCGCTTTGACACCTCTTCCTTTAACCTTCGTTAACGCCATGCCCATCTATGCCTACAAATGCGCCGCCTGTGGTCATGCCAAGGACGTGTTGCAAAAAATCTCCGATGCGCCCCTC
>JACCDX010240241.1_pt1 | contig 29666 bp, 21 predicted proteins | sample 7449681 | NCBI WGS metagenome assembly JACCDX01 (sample SAMN15323450, study PRJNA562643) | freshwater metagenome | isolation source: river surface water | place: USA:Blue River Watershed | collected 2017-08-18
GGGATCGTCTTATTTACCGGTCGGTGTGGGGGGGGGCCCGGCGGGGGGGGGGGGGGAGGGGATTACCTATGCCATAACTGGAACGGTCAACGTCCATCAGATTGACTATTCGCTTAGAAACCGTGGGTCCACCATCGTTAATCCTGCGGCGTTCAGGGGTCTCTATTCCCTGAGTGCTCCTTTGCCCGAAGATGATGCCTGGGCTACTTTAGCTGTCATACCATTAGACCAAGTATTGCCCCCCAAGGGAGGGTCGTTCCGATACGATTTCGAGTGCATGGCTTACGCCTCTGCCCCTGGGGCGTCTTCAGCTGCGCCTGGCGCCGTGGGAATGGCTATCGCTGATGCTAGGTTCGCGACGATTCTTAACCTTCCTGGTCCTGGTTACATAGACGAGATCGACTGGCTTGTCCTAAGGGAGCGGCTCCTTGGGTTTATAGAGGGTATTGTCCGGGGCTGCGCAGAGGATGTCGCGGAGAAAAGGTCAAAAGTAAGGTCGTTCGTTGAGTCGTTGACGCCACCAGTTACGTCTCCCGCCCGCGCTGCCATGCTCAAGGTTGCCATCGAGCGTGCCTACATCTCGGCAAAGCCTGATTCCGTGTTGGACTACGATGTCGTCGAAGTCGTTCGTTCTTCCAAGGATGCCGTCTTGATCGAGGCCCTAGCTAGGCTGACCTTTCATCTGGCTAGTCATGAGCCGATAACATCCGAGGCCCGCAAGGTCTTCGCCATGATGCGTTCCAGTTACGATGTGAATGTGAACGGGTATCACATCCGCGATGTCGATCCGCTGCCTCCAGCCGTTCCGGTTGTAACACCCGTACCCACTCCCAAGCCTGCGCCGATCGTTCCTGCCTTTGAGTTAAGGTTGGAATCTGTCGAAGAGGCTGGGCGCGTGAAGGCGGTCGAAGTTTATGTGCGCGGGGGCGCAGGTTCTTTGCTGGCGGCACAGTCTGAGCTCAGCTTCTGGCTTTGGGATGAGAATGCGGGCGACAATCCTTTCTTGGTCTCTGCTGCTGATATCGACCTTGTTCATCAACGAGCTGTCCACCATCGCACTTGGAACGTTGGCGAATATGACTTGAGCAGTTGGCAGTCCGCTGGGGTTGTTAGATTTAGCGACTTCCTGCCGCCCTCGGGAGGATCGCGGCGTATCAGCGTTGCTGGTAAGATCGGACCTAAGCATGGTTTCAACATTTTTGATGTTACGAAGACTTCACGATCAACCGCTGTGACGTTGAACCTCGCTGCTGCCGGGTACGAGTATATCCGTAACCGGCGTCAGTGGCTCCGCTATCGGGCTTTTGTCCTGGCTGTTGGGCAGGCATTACTGAGCGGCAAGGGCCCGACTTACCGTCAAGATAAGGCGCTGAAGAAGTTCGCCGATCAGCTATGCGCAGGAATCACCGACACGGAGTGGGCTAAGGCTTGTAGGGATGAGCTGCTCGTGCTTATCGATTCAAAGGTGGACGACACCTATTCAGGGCTTACCCGCTTGGTCGATCAATTGACCACCGAAGCCAGCCCCGAACTAAAGAACCAGCTATTGGGGGCCTTGATTGAAGTAACGGCCTCAAGGCAGAAGCGCACCAGAGAGAGCCGTGAGTTCCTCGAATACTGCCGGAAGGTCCTGGTCTGACGTCGCTTTGGATGTTGGCAGCACCTCTTTCTTGTCATCCGGCTTTTGTATCCTATCTCCTAAATAATAATCTTATGTACGAAAAGCCCTTCGAAGCGGAAGAAGTCCAGAACTACTCCCAGAAGTGCTGCGTCGCCTTGGTCCTGGACACCTCGTCGTCCATGGCCGGTGAAAGCATCGATCAGCTGAACCAGGGCATCAAGGGCTTCCTCAAGGAGATCATCGCCGATAACGCCAACCTTGGTCAGAAGCTGGAGCTCGGCATCATCACGTTCGACTCCAAGGTGCAGCGCGTCTCTGAGCCGAAGCTGGCGGAGTCGCTTGATTTCAAGCCCCTCAAGGTGAACGGTACGACCATGATGGTCGACGGGGTCCGTGAGGGCATCAAGATGGTCGGTCAGCGTAAGCAGTGGTACAAGTCGACGGGCCAGAAGTATTTCCGCCCCTGGGTCATCTTGATCACCGACGGGGCTCCGGACTCGGATCAGCTTGGTGCCTTGCCAGGGCTAGGCCTGGAAATTCGCACCGGGATGGAGGCCGAGGAGTTCTGGTTCATGGCCATCGGGGTCGCCGGCGCAAATATGAGCATCCTCGAGGATATCTCCTCGGATAAGATGAAGCCCAAGCCACTTGCTGGACTGAAGTTCTCTGAGTTCTTCCGCTGGCTTTCTTCCACGATCGCCGACGTCGCCAAGGGTCAGAATATTTCCGACGCCATGAAGAAGAACTCGGATGAATCTTGGGACGGCGGTTTCAAAATCTGACCCCTTGCCTTCATCCGATGTCGCTCAAATTCAACTTTTTCAGGCCCTTCTTCGAATGTCCAAGGTGTGCTGAGCTTAGTCTCAGGATCTCAGAGCTGGAGAAGCAGGCCGTTGAGCTTGGGAGACAGAACCAGGAGCTGCAGAAGCAGCTCAACGCGATTCAGGCGGCAAACGCCGCTATGACTCCGCTCCAGCCAGTGGTGCCGATCGCGGCCATGTCTGCAGAGTCCGGTTGGGCGCATTTGAAGGCTTCCGTCGTAGGCCATAAGAAGGCCTCTCTTCAGGATGCCCATCGGCTCCTCACGGCCGGCGAGAACGCCGTCCTGGTCGTCTGCGACGGTGCGGGTTCCAAGAAGCATTCGAAGGCCGGTGCAGATTTCATCGCTGGCTTCCTTGCTGATCGTTTCCGTGACCTGATGGCGCAGGATGGCGGTGTTTCCGCGGATAACTGGCCTGAGCTCAGCCGCTCACTTTTTCACGAGGCGACCAAGGGGCTTAAGGATAAAGCCAAGGCTGAGGTTAAGACTTACGATGATTACGGCTGCACCTGCATCGTCGTTTACGCTGGCAAGGATTTCGTCGCCTGCGCCCATGTGGGGGATGGCAGGGCGGGGTATCTTGATCCGTCGGGACATTGGAAGGCGCTCATGACCCCCTATAAGGGCGCAGTTGCTAACGCCACCGTCTTCATGACGATGCTAGAGGTCCAGAACGCCGACGCCCTGACCGAAACGCAGGTCGTCAAAGTCCGCACGCGTGCGGTCGTCGCTCTTTCTGATGGCCCGGAAGACGTCTGCTGGCAGGTGTCGGCCTTCAATCAGACCGGCCAGCAGGTCATCGATCCTAACCAGCCTTCAAACGAGTTTTTAGGGAAGATCGCCAATCAACTCGTAGCGGCTACGGCCAAGAAGGCTCCGCAGGCTGATCTGGACAAGCTCTGGGGTGATTTCCTGACGGCAGGCAGCCCTAAGCTGGCCGCCCAGGTCGACGATAAGACCCTACTGCTCGCTCTGCGCGGATGATCGTCTACTCTGCCAAGCTAGGTAAGCTCGTGCTGGAGACGAAGCCGTTTGCCGCTGGCGGAGCAGGGCAGGTCTATCATGCCGAGACCAGTTCTGGTATTGTCTACTGCGTAAAACTTCTGACCAAGCATAAGCCGGAGGATTTGGCCAAGCTGGCGCACATGGTGGATAATCCCCCCAAAAAATTGAGCCATGGCTGGGGGCAGGTCTGTTGGCCGCTTGATCTGATCACCAAGACCAAAGGATCTATGCCGGTCGGTTATGTCATGCCGATGGCGTTCAAGGACAGTTGTCAGGTCACTAACCTCACATATCCGCGCTGGCCGGGCAAGGATCGGCCACGACTGGCCGAGAAGGTGGACCGTAACTCATACGAAGGTCTCAACAATCGGATCAAGATCGCCTATAACATCTCGGCGGCCGTAAGGGATATCCATGCGATGGGTCACGTGTTCGTGGACCTCAAGCCGCAGAACATCATGCTCTCTCCTGAGGGCATGGTCTCGATCGTCGATCTGGATTCGTTGCAGATCGAAGCGGGCGGTCGACTTTACCGTGGCCCGTTGGGGAGCCCCGATTATATGCCGAGTGAGTCCTACCAGATGCAGTACGGGGTCGGGCCGGCCATCGAGCCAAGCTGGGATAACTTCTCCCTGGCCGTCATCATCTACGAGATCCTGCTCGGGATTCATCCTTACACGGGCAGTCTGCATGCTTCGGCGCCGGCCTGCGCAACCATCGCCGATTCCATTCGTCTGCGGATGTATGTTCATGGCGTAAACAGGCACTCCTACGAGGTCATTCCGTTGCCCCACAAGGCCATGAACAAGCTGCCCAGCCAGATCGCGGCGCTGTTCTTGCGGGCCTTCGATTCTCTTGAACATCGGGCCAGGCCGACCTCTTCCGATTGGGCTTCGACGCTGCTTGCGGCTGCGAAGCAGTCTGGCGCCGTGCTTCCGCAAACGCCACGCGTTGTGTCAGCGCCGCTAGATTCGACGACTAAGATTGATAGCTGCTACGGACCTGGCGGGGGCGCGTGTCCTGGTTTTCGTTTAGGTAGTGTCCGTAGAGGTGACCGAAATTATCGCCACCCTTCAGCCGGCATGATTTATCTCTGCCCGCATTGCCTCTCTTCATATCAGGGTGCTGCCCAGCCTCAGAACTGCTGGGGGCCTTGGGGTAAGACCTGTCCTCACGAGCTCTCGGGTAGGTTCAAGAGCGGACTACCCAACGCCGATGCCCGTGGCGGCCTCAGGGTGTATTTCTGCCCGGATTGTATCAAGGGCTGCTAGGCGGGCTGCGGAGGGTGGGGTAGCGTTTGGTGAATTCACCTCATGGTCAGTGGATATGCTAGGCCTATATCGCTCTTATACAGAGATGATAGGTGGCTTGATGGATAGCCCATCATGTGCCAGTCTGAGAATTGACCTATGCAGGATGATGACAAAAAGCGCGACCGCTCTTCTGGCTGGAAACATGCCAAGAAGGATGGCCACGCCTACGAAGATCAATTTGCCGATCAGGTAATGGAAGATCAGGATTTATACGGAAAGCTTCGCGATGTTGCCGGCTTGGGGGCCGGTATTTTTCCTATCCGTGCATCAACTACCCACGATCGCGTGATGCCTAAGAGCGTTTTTGGCGACACGACCACGTCTAAGACAGATGTGACAGTTTTTATCAGCGAGGGAGCTCCTCTGGATATCTCACTTAAGAAGCCGTCGACAAAGAGCGGCCAGGTCTTGCTCTGCAAGCTTGAGCGTTTTCTTCGTCTGATCGAAAGTAAGTCAAAGAAGCCGACTCCTCCCTCGGTGCGTTGGGCGCTTCGGGCTTTTTTCGGTGAGACGGATGGACTCCCGGTTTCAAAGTTTGCTCCTCGAGCTGTTATGCTTGGTCCGGTGATCAAGCGTCATGGTGTCGCGGCAGAGTTGTACCAGAACCGGCTTTATGGATCGACCCTGGCCGCATCCTATCCCGAGGAGTGGCAGTCCCTTCAGGACTGGTTCATGGAAAACATGGCCGAGATCACTGATTGCTGCTTCCGTAGCGGCATGTGCGCGGATGCTCTCGATGAGCGTAGTACGGCTGAATATGTTTTCGTCGGAAGCTTAGGGCGATTTTTCACCGTCAGTTCGCTGGTCGAAGCGTCCCGCGCTTGGGTTGTGACCCCCAGCTCTAGCGGGTACTACAAGGGCAGCACCTTAAGGATGCCTTGGGGATTTCTGCAGGGCCACAGGCCTGGCAAGGACGAAGGACCTTACCAGGTTCAATTTCACTGGGCAGCAAAAGACATGCTTTCCCTGTTAGGCAAGTGAGGCGGCGATGGCTTTTCCTACGGCTGCCGCCAGGATCGGAGGAACGGCATTTCCTACCTGCAGGTTCCTTTCGCCCCTAGAACCGTTGAGGATGTAGTTGTCAGGGAAACTCTGAAGTCTGGCGCCTTCTCGCGTCGTCAAGCCACGATCGACATAGGGGTGGATGCAGCGGGAGGAGGACGGTGTCCCGAAGTTACGGGTCATTGTCGGCGCCGGTGCATCAGGAATCAGGCGTGCGTAGGTGTTGGCGAAGTAGCTTTTGGGGCGCAGCTTTTGCGGAACATCGAGGATGCAACCACCGCGACCGACATGGCGCATGACTTCCATCAGATGGTCTCCATGGGTAGGAGCATCGTGATACCTCAGCTGCTTGGGTGCGTGGATGCGCATCTGCCGCTGGAAGTCGTTTTGTGGGTCTTCAGCGTATCCAAAAGCCGCCTCGCCGGTCTTGATTTGAGGCAAGTCGCTGATCGCCTCCTCCATCGTCAGGTGAGGTCGGAGCTTCTTGTTCAGCAGGGATGTTCCATCTCCGTGTGTCGGGCTTGGGAACTCGAAGTCATTTTTGACGCCTTTTCTAAACGCGATGACAACGGTTCTCAGTCGGTGCTGGGGGGCTCCGAAATCGGCTGCATCAAGTACCTGGGGGGGGGCGGGCAGGACATACCCCATTGAATCGAGTTCCTTAAGGAGGGCATTGAAGGCCCGGCCACCGTACATGCGCTTGAACCCGCTGACATTTTCGAAGAAAATGACTTTAGGCCTAAGGTGATCGGCCAGCTGCATCATCGCGTAGAACAACTTGTTGCGAGGGTCCTTCTCCTCCTTGCTTCCGATCGTGCTGAATCCTTGGCAAGGAGGGCCCCCGGAAAGCATCTCTACTTTCCCTTTGAAGGCCTTGAGCCTGGAGAAGATGGCAGGATCAGTGATATCCCCCTGAATCACTTCTGCCTTTGGATGGTTCGCCCCGTAGGATTCTGAAAACACCTTCTGGTACTCGTTGGCAGCGATAGAATGGAAGCCGGCTTTGGCGAGGCCGTGGCTAAGGCCTCCACAGCCAGAAAAAAGGTCGAGGAGTGAGAAGTCCGACATGGGAACATATGTTCATGTCTCGGGCGCTTTTTCAAGCCGATTAATCGTCAGCGCCCGCCGATCGCTTAGCGGCGTTTTTTCCGATGGACAGAACTTTGTCCGGTATGGCCTTGGTCAAATCCCAGTTGAACATGCTCGGGGGGATCTCGAACACTTTCTTTCCTTCCATTGCCGCCCGTGTCTCATACTTGAGCTTCTTTTTTCCAAGGTTGGTAATGTCTATAACCGCTCCTTTTCCGTTAAAGAGATCAAAGTGTATCAGGATCGTCTTCGATGAGCTCTTTTTGAATTGTTTCAATGCCTCGGTGATTTTGTGTTTTTTAAGGTCATTCTTATTCTGGAAGCCTGCTTGTATTTCAACCTTCAGCCCGTGTTTTATGGAGATGTCGGCCAGGGGGGATTTTTTGAACGTGGCGGTATCCAGTTCATGGTCCTTTCCGGCGAATGTGATTTCTTCAATCCGAACTCCGAAAATCTTGGACACTGACGGCATAAAGAACATTAGCACCGCAAAACCTCGAAGCCAGTTATAGGTCATGCATTCGGATCGCCTTCCGTGATTGTTGAATTTCTCCAGAAGGCCAGCCTCGACGAGTTTTGATGCGGTATGATTGATGTTTTTATCGATGAACTCTTCGATGTCGTCATGACTGATGCTCGGGTGTACGGCCGCGTTTAGCCGTTTGAAAATCATGGAGCATCGCGTGGTGAGTTCTTTGAGGAAGGTTTTATCTATTCGCGGCTTTATATCTTTAGCGGATAGGAAAGACTTTGCCTTTCCTTGGGTTGGGTAGCCAAGCAGGGCGCCGAAATTCTTCTTTTTTTGGTTCATTTTGAGCGACGCAATTTCTTGCTCTGGGTTTCTGTATGCTCATATCAATAAATATGAAACGCCATAATGTGCTCGGAATGGCTGTAGGCTGCTATCTGGCGGAATTCATGGGTGACGAGAAAGCGTAGAGCCCTCTCGGGTTTGGCCATGAGAATGAGCTGAAGGCTAGAGAATCTGAGGCGCTTAGTGATCCGCCCGAGTCGTCAAAAATTGGATGCAGGAATTTCCTCCTAGTCTAATTAGGCTCGCGTGAGGCTTTCCATGGCTGGTTGCCTGGCGATTTGACGGGCAGGCCTTAGGAGTTATGAACAAGCGCGATTCGCAGCTGCCTTATTTATTGTGGTTTGCTACGAAAAGCGCCAACTCAGCTTCGCTGAAGTCTCTTGTCATTCCAAGTGGGGTCAGTTCCCAGTGGGATCCTCGGACTTTCACCAGTAAGCCGGCGTGGCCTAGGCGGTTGCCAGCCCAGTTGAGGTCTTTCATGAATTGGGTCTCTTGGGTTTTTGCGCCGGACGGGGTTTCGAGGTATTCTTTCGGCGCCCGCATGACCATAGCTAGGGCGTCGGCGATTTCGGGCTTGGTGGCCTTGCCATGATAGCACTTCAGGACAAGCAGCAGGGGATAGTACATGTCCGATTCCGTGATGTTTCGCATGATTCATTTCTTTTGTTTTATGCCTGGAATGCCAAGGCTTTCCTGCTATCCCTCTGAGCATGTCAGCTAATCCCATCCCCGTGGTAGACCTCTTTGCCGGCCCTGGCGGGCTTGGGGAGGGGTTCTCGCGCGTTGAGGATGGTAAGGCCTTCCGGACCATCATCTCGATTGAGAAGGACCCTCATGCGATTGAGACACTCAGGCTAAGAGCCTTCTACCGGGCATGGATGCGCCATCACCGAAAAGTTCCTCCGGCCTATTTGGATCTGCTCGCCTCCGATAGCCTCGATGCCAAGCAGGCTGCATTAGCGGAACTGGCCAAACTTCCTGAATGGACGGAGGCCCAGGAGGAAGCCTGCCATCTGGAGTTGGGGAAGGACAATCTGCTGATACACTCCCTGATCAAGGAGCGCTTGGGTAAGACTAAGACTTGGGTGCTGATCGGCGGTCCGCCTTGTCAGGCATATTCACTTGTTGGTCGTTCGCGCATGCAGAACCACGATGGCCTTAAGGCTGACCACCGTCACTTCCTTTACAAGGAGTACCTCGCCATCATCGAGAAGTTCGAACCCGCGATCTTCGTCATGGAGAACGTCAAGGGACTCAATACGGCCAAGGTTGCCGGAAAGCCTATTCTGCCTGCCATCCTCAAGGACCTGCGGGGCGCCGGCAGCAAGGGGTATGAGCTCCATTCGCTCGAGGCAGAGGAGGGCGCCTTGCCTGGCATGGGCTCTGACGACTTCCTGATCCAGGCAGAGCGCCATGGCGTACCGCAGACTAGGCATCGCGTAATAATTGTTGGTGTGCGTAAGGACTTAAAAGTAGCCCCTGAGCCTCTGCTTGCCCGCAAGCCTGTCACTGTGGCCGAAGCGATCGGGGACTTGCCTTCCCTCAAAGGCTTGGATTCCGGAGAGGATCGCAAAGACTACAGCCTCAAGCAGACCGGTAAGCCTATGACGAAGGCCACGGGATTGCGTGAATGCCTCCCTAACAGCCTGTTCGCCTTCCTTTCGCCGTTGTCCAGCCAGTTGGACGACGTCCTGTTGAACCACCAGGCTCGCTCCCACATGAAGGAGGACTTGGAGCGCTATGCTTGGTGGGCGGCCGAAGCCAAGAAGACCGGTAAAAGCCCGACCCTTCATGACAACGTGCCCAGGGCGCTCCTGCCTAAGCATCAGAACGTCCATGACGATAGCCCGTTGGTCTTCGCAGACCGTTTTAAGGTACAGCTGGCCGACAAGCCGAGCGGTACGGTGACTTCGCATATCTCCAAGGACGGCCACTATTACATCCATTACGATCCGGCCCAGGCCCGCAGCTTCTCGGTCCGCGAGGCCGCCCGGATTCAGACCTTCCCGGACGATTACTTCTTCATGGGTAACCGGACGCAGCAGTACCATCAGGTCGGCAATGCCGTGCCCCCTTACCTGGCTTATCAGATTGGCCAGCGGGTCTGGGTGGCGCTCCGTGGATAATATTTATAAGAAAAATAAGGTTTAGGTTGGCGGGGTAGGGTCGGTCCTGGCATAACGCAGAGATGTCCGAGCAGGAGCTGCCCCCTTCCGCCAAAGCCAGTGTCGAGAGCCTCCGCGCCTTCGATTATGGGCTGCCGTCCGCATTGGCCGATCTGATCGACAACAGCATCACCGCTGAGGCCAAGAACATCGACATCAGGGTTAACTGGTCCGGCGTAACGTCCACCTTGGCGGTTTCCGATGACGGTTTAGGTATGACCGAAGATGAGCTGGTCAACGCCATGCGATTCGGCAGCAAGAGTCCCAAGGAAAAGCGTGCAGAAAAAGATCTCGGTCGTTTCGGCCTTGGTCTCAAGACTGCTTCGATCTGGGCCTGCCGTCGGGTGACGGTCATCACCAAGGCGAAAGGCTCTGCGGTCGTCGCTCGATGCTGGGACGTCGATACCATTTCTGATCGCGATCGATGGATCTTGTCCCGTGGCGAAGGCCGTCTCATCGACGATTTGTGCGATGAGCTTCAGGAGCGTGAGTCAGGCACGATCGTCGTATGGGAGAAGATGGACACGCTTCTTTCTGGCGGTGTTGATGGTAATCCGCGTTCGGAGACCGCTTTCAACGCTAGCTTCAACGAAGCACTTAACCATATCGGTATGGTCTTCCATCGTTTCATCGAGAAAAAGAACGTTTCGATCGGTGTGGGTAAGGTGAAGGTCGTCGCTTGGAATCCCTTAACGTCCAAGCCTTCTCCTGAGCTTGTTCCTGCCGATAGCTTTAAGTATAAGGGTGAAGTCATTAAGGTCACCTGCGGTATCATGCCGCATCCCAAGCGGCTTTCTCAGCAGGCTGCAGAGTTGGTCGGAGGTCCGGCCGGCTGGTATGCCCAGCAGGGCTTCTATGTCTACCGACGTGACCGTATCATCGTCGCCGGCGGCTGGCTGGGCATGCTCCGACCTGCTGACCACTATAAGCTCGCCCGAATCGCCGTAGAGGTTCCTAACGCCCTGGACCTCGACCTTGGGGTGAGCGTCACGAAGACGAATGTCTCCCTGCCTGATGGCGTCAAGGAGCGCCTCAAAAAGGCGGCGGAAGCCCTGCGTGAGCGTGCCTATATGATCTACCGCCATCGTGGTCGTAAGGCGTTGGCTTCGACCGTGGAAGGCGACATCGAGTTTGCATGGACTAAGATGGAGAAAGCTGAGGGCGGCCTTACCTACTTCTTGGTCAACAAGCATCACCATCTTTATAAACGCGTGCGAGAAAGCGTGAAAGACAAGAAGGCGTTGGACCTTCTGATGAATCTCTTGGAGCAGACCTTGCCGACCGCAGACATCGGCCTGGCGAACAGTAATAAGCCTGATTCCGTCGCGGGTGCCTTTGAGGGCGATACCGACGAGGAGCGCCTGAAGAAATTCCGGGACGCCTTCGCGGTCTATAGGACCATGTGTGACGAAGATACCGAAGCAAAGGACATGCTCCAGAAAACCTACCCATTTAGCCATTTCCCCGAAACCATCGCTCAAATCTAATCATGGAAAATGATCCTACCCCGGCCCTGAAGACCAACGCACGTGTCGTACTCGATCGATTGCTTAAAAACCGTGAGATCAAGGTTCCGACCGAGCTTGAAGTCATCACTGCGGTCGAAACTGCCATCAAGATGGTCGAGCTCGGCGACCCTGAGGCGGCTGCTCTCATCGACGAAAAGGTGAAGAAGGCTGTCACGGCTTATCTTTTCCATAGCTACTCCCGGTTGGTCGGCGACCCCTTGGTGCTGACCGGAGATCACAAGTCCCACATCGAATGGCTATATAAGCGACGTCCAGAGATCGATTGGTCGCATTGGAATCGTTATCGACAGTTCATGCTGGACGAGGATGGCCTGCCGGATCCCGTCGTCGCCAAGGTCAATACTGTCACCGACCAGATTCTTGGCCTGCTTGAAGATCCTACCCGCAGGGGCATGTGGACGGTCCGAGGCCTCGTCGTCGGCAGCGTCCAGTCTGGCAAGACCGCAAACTACTGCGGTCTTATCAACAAGGCTGTCGATGCAGGCTATAAACTCATCATCGTGGTTGCGGGTGTGCATGATAATCTTCGCACACAGACCCAAGGACGTATCGACCAGGGAGTGGTCGGTAAGGATACAAGGCCGGGAGCTACGACGGGGACGATGTTCGGAGTCGGAGCCTACGGAAGCGCTTCGGTGCTCCACCAGCTCACCACATACGACGAAGATTTCAGCGCCAATGCCCTGCAAGGTCAGAACGTTTCCATCGGCAGCGACCCCGTCGTTCTGGTGGTCAAGAAGCATTCTTCCATCCTGAAGAACCTTAGGAAGTGGGTGATGCGCGTCGCAGAATCGCCTAAGCCTGCGGAACTGAGAAGGCCGAACCGCAAGGATGGTGACGAGAAGTGGATCGCGGGTTGTCCGATGCTGCTCATCGATGACGAGGCAGACCACGCCAGCATCAACACCAGTAAGACGGAGCGCACGGCTATCAACAACGCCATGGTCGAGCTGCTGACGGCATTCCAGCAATCGAGCTATGTCGGTTACACCGCCACCCCTTACGCCAATCTTTTCGCGGATCCCGATGACGCCGAGAACATCTTCCCGCGCAACTTCATCGTCAATATTCCTGCTCCCGACAATTATGTCGGCGTTTCCAAGGTCTTTGGTAACGACGACGATCCCGATAGCGGTATCGAAGGAACCGTGGGCTTGCCGATCGTCCGCAACCTGAACGTCATCGATAAGGAATTTGAACTGATTGTACCGCCGAAGCATAAGATCGACTTCGTGCCTGAGGCGCTGCCGGAATCGCTAAAGGTGGCGATCAAGGCCTTTATCATCACTTGTGCGGTCCGTAACGTCCGCCGCCGAACCGAACCCATGTCCAAGCATGACTCTATGCTTGTCCACCTTTCCAGGTTCACCGAGGTGATGGACCGTTTTCACGTCTTGCTCCAGGCGGAGAAGGATAACCTTGAGGCAGGTATCAGGACCGGGTCCGCTTCGATCCTGCAGGGTTTTAAGAAGGTGTGGGAGGACGATTTCTTGCCTACCTTTGCCAAGATGCCCGTCCCGGATCGTGGCGTCGACGTCGATTGGGATTCCGTCGTAGATGAGTTGGCGCACGTCCTCCGTAAGGTCGTCGTCCGTAATATCCATGGAAAAAGCGGCGAGTTCTTGGATTATGACAAGCAGCGAGAGAACGGCCTTTGCGTGATCGCCATCGGCGGTGACAAGCTTTCCCGAGGACTCACGCTCGAGTCGCTCTCGGTGAGCTATTTCCTGCGTACGTCCAAGATGTACGACACGCTCATGCAGATGGGCCGTTGGTTTGGTTACAAGGATGGCTATGTCGATCTTTGTCGTATTTACACCTCGGGAACGCTCATCTCGTGGTATAAGCACATCGCCTTGGCTGACCGTGAACTTCGTATGGAGTTCGTCAAGATGTTCGCCGCCAAGCAGACGCCTATCGAATACGGGCTCAAGGTTCGTAGTCATCCGCAGGGTCTACGTATCACTGCTCTTTCGAAGATGCGAAGAGGCACTAAGCGTATGCTTACCTTTGCATCCCAGCTGGTGCAGACGACTAAATTCGAGCAGGCGGCTATCGCCGAAAATTTCCTTTGCCTGGAAAGGTTCGCAGAAGGTTTGGGAGGTTGGAGTCATCATCCTAAGCAGAAGAATTATCTCATCAAACGCGGGGTAGGTAGGGCCACCATCAGGGATTTCATCGCCAAGCTTTCGATTCCCTATGGAACCAACCTGTTCACCAAGCAGGCCTTCCTGTCTTTCTTGGATAGGCAACAGGTTGCTAATTCTGGATATGCCGAGAGGTGGACGATCGTATGCGCCTCGAATGATCCGGAGAAGGCCACATCCCATCGCTTCGCGCTTTCCGGGCACCAAGTTGCGCCTCTCCGCCGTCAGGTCGAGGACGACAACTTCCAGCAGCCTGAATTCTCACCGAACAAGCATAACCTGCTGAACCCGGGGGACCAGTCTATCGACATCAATCTGGATGAAATAACGCCTGACGTCGCGCTAAGCCTGAAAGCGAAGAAGGGGCTTGAGGCCTATCATGACCTTATCGACGACAACGTGGGCAAGACTCGTGGAGAACTCGCTCTAGCTCTTACGGCTAAAAAGACGAAGGAGGGCGAAGAGAAGCCTTCCAGGGCTAACGGGGCCGATTGTCGTCTGGTTAGGGCGGAAGATGAAGCCTTGCTGATCGTATATCCGTTCGTTCCCACCATTAAGGGGAATGACCAAAGCGTAGCCAAACCTGTGGTTGGTCTCGCCGTCAGTTTCGCCGCTTCCCACAACGTGGCAGCAGTCGAGTACTTCACCAACTCGGTCTTTGAGAGAGACATGCTCGGCGGTGCCGACATCGACGAAGGTTATTACGAGGACGATGAGGTCCCCACCGCCCAGCTCCAGGACTAATCCATGAACATGTTCGAAATCATCCGCGAAGACATACGTTCCAAGGGCGTATCTTCGGGTTACATCATCCGTAATTCATCGTTGGATCCGGAGTGCCACACGGTTTGTGCGGTTTCCTCCGAGGATTTACGGGCACATTTGCTGGTTCCGTGCTCACCCGCCAATCAGCCTAAGGGCGGCAAGTTGCCCACCCTTCGTGGATTCGAGGCCAAGATGGTGTTCTTCAACGGCGTTGACTACATCGCGATCTCAGTTGTCGACCCCCATGGGACTGACATGGCTAAGATAGCCGAAGCGGTCTTACTCCTTGTCGCCGAAGAAGCTCCGAAAGGGGCAGGGGAGCGTCAGACAGCCGAAGCCATCATCGCCGCCATCATCAAGCTTCAGAACCTCTTCAGCAATAACGGTGGCCCGCTGGGGCCTGAGTCGCGCCTTGGGCTCTTCGCCGAGTTAGCTGTCCTGAAGGATTGGCTGATCAGTACTCTTGGGGCTGAGTCCGCCGTCAAGGCTTGGACCGGACCGAAGGCTGCGCCCCAGGACTTCCAGGCAGAAGGCTGCGCCATCGAGGTCAAGGCCACTAGGGCCTCTTTGCCGCAACGCATCAAGATCTCAAGCGAGCGTCAGTTGGAGACCCGGACCGTTAACCGGCTTTTCCTGACCCTATTCTCCATCGACGAAAAGCCTGCCCAAGGCGTAACGCTCCCTCAGGCCGTAGCCAAGTTGCGCTCGCAGCTTGCGCCCACCCCGCTTGTGCACCTCGAGTTCAATAACCTCCTCACACGCGTGGGGTATCACGACCACCACGAGCCACATTATCAGGTTGAAGAGTACGCTATCCGCGAACGCTTCGTCTATGACGTCAAGGAAGGCTTCCCCCGGATCATCGAAAGCCAGTTGCCTCCAGGCTTGGGGAAAGTTTCCTACGAAATCGACGCAGGTTCTTGCGGTCCGTTTCAAGTCACAGAAGCCGTCGTTCTTGAATCTTTGTCATCCCGCAAATGAGGAAAGAGCAGTTCATCAATAGCTTCGAAGCCCAAGTCCAGGTCGAGGCAGATAAGATGAGCCTAGCTGGCGACGCACCGGAGGCTTTTCATTGCGCCGCCGTCGCACAGCTCTTCTTTGAATACCTTAAGGAAGCCGACATCGGTTTGCTCGATTTTGAACCCTGCTCGTATTTCTCTGAGGCCAGTGCCGGCCAAGGCGAGGTATCAATCAACGGCTATTATCTTTCTGAAGATAACTCGGAGCTGCATCTCTTCGCGGTCGTAAAGGCCGATTCCGTGGGTGCCAAGGTTAGCAGCACCGACGTCAAGTCCGCCTTCGACAAGGCTTATCGTTTCTATAAACGGTCCGTCGCCGGTACGGCCGCCCCCTTCCACGAGGAACTCGACGAGGCATTGGCTCCCCACGCGGCTGCCAAAGCCATTCATCTCGCCAGATCATTCATCACTGCCGTCAGCGTGTTCGTCTTCACGGACGGCGAGTGTGACCGTGTCAGCGTTTATTCCAAGGATATCGACGGAATTACTTACACCCCTCAATTCTGGGATATCGAGCGCCTGCACAAGCAGATGATCTCCGGTTCCGAGCGAGAGGAGATCGTGATCGACTTCAAGGAGGAGCACGGCGGAACCCTGCCGGCCATGAAGATGCTGGAGCCAAAAGGAGGCTATATCTGCTATGTCGGCTTCATTTCCGGCGCCATCCTTGCTGAGATGTATGCGAAGCATTCCTCGCGGTTGATCGAGCAGAACGTACGCATGTACCTGCAGGCTCGTGGTAAGGTTAATTCAGGCATACAAACCACCATCAAGGATAGCCCTGGCCGATTCCTGGCCTATAACAACGGCCTTTCTCTCACCGCCAAATCTGTGCAGATCAGCGGGCTCAATCAGTCAGGCCAGTGCCAGATTGAGAAGATAACCGAGCTACAGATCGTCAACGGAGCACAAACTTCCGGGTCCATCTTCCATGCCTTCAAGAAAGAAGGTCGTGATGTCTCCGGCTTGCGTGTTCAGTTCAAGCTGACCGTGCCGCTTTCATCCGAGACCATGGTCGAGCTCGTCTCGGCCATCTCAAGGTACTCCAACAGCCAGAACGCGGTGAAGGTAACTGACCTGAGCGCTAACCAGCCCTATCATATCGAACTAGAGAAGCTTTCTCGCTCCGTTTATACTCCGGTCAAGGGGGACGGATCGGTGCCGACTCGCTGGTACTATGAGCGAGCTCGCGGCGCTTACATGATCGACAGAGGCAACCATCCTGGCGCCGCTTGGCCCCGTCAGAATCCGCCGGAGCAGATGTTCACCAAGGTCGACTTGGGCAAGTCCGAGGTTACGTTCTGGGGTAAGCCTCAGGTGGTCAGTAAGGGTGGGGAGAAGAACTTCGTGTATTTCATGGAGGAAATCACGGACAAGAATCCCAAGGTCGATGAAGATTTCTTCAAGGAGGTCGTGGGACGTCTCATCCTTGTCCGTAGCATGGAGGACGTGGTCAAGGGCCTCAGGCAGGGCGGGTACAAGGCCAACGTCGTCGCCTACGGCCTTGCCTACCTATATTCCAAGTACGGTTCTCGGCTGGATTTCCATTACATCTGGCAGAAGCAAGGCGTCAGCGATAACATGAAGAAAGTGCTGACTGTATTAGCAAAGCGGGCTTTTGAGCACATCAACGATACGCCTCCTGGTGTCCTCAACGTGACCGAATGGGCCAAGAAGGATCGCTGCTGGGAGACTTTCGAAGGAAAGAACATCTCGATCGAACTCGGTGAGCAGGATGGGATTAAATCCTCAGCCACTGCCACTCGTGTTGCAGTATCTTCAGGCAGGAACAGGCCACGTGGGGTTACGAAAGAGTTGCCTGAGGAGATGCGCGACTCGGACGCATGGCTGGAGATGACCAAGTGGTCTCTGGACAGCGATGACTTCACCCCTAGGGACAGACGTTTCATGAAAGGCGTTTCAGCTATCCTCAGGAAGAAGCAAGATTTCACCGCTGCACAGGTCAAATGGGCAGTATCTCTCTGGGAAACTGCCCTGAAGGCAGGCTTCAAGCCTTAGCCCTCTTCACCCACCAGTCGTCGACCGGATCACCTTCTAGGCTTAGGACGTCGTCCAAGCTCCACCCAGCTAAGACTGTCGCTAGCAGGACTTCGCCAGGGACGCACCTGCGGACCCCGCCCTTGAGACTGCCTGGGTCTACGGTGGCGCCATCGTCGTCGCTCAGCATCGCCCAGACCTTGGATGAGTTCCGGCGCAACCAATCCCTCGCGAACTGATTGATACCCAAGGTGCGTAGTTTGGTTTCGGCAGTCTTCTGGTGCTGCCGGACACGTTCGCGCGTAACGTTCATGATCCGGCCGGCCTCTTCCAGCGTCCTTGGCTCCTCTCCGAGGAATCTAAGCGTCAGGGCCTGCTTTTCGTTAGCCGAAAGGGGGCTGGCATCCATGAGTTCGTCCGGTGACATCTCGCTAAACCGGTTCATGTCTCTTTTCGACCCCTTGGCTGCCCAGATGAGGCAGAGGATGGTGGTGCGGATCTTTTTCTTCCCTAGGCTCTGGGTGTGGAACAGCTGTTCCTTGTCCTTGAATAGGTATTCCTGAAGCTGGCGGGTCCGGTACTTATATGGCCATTTGAGGTTCATCTCGGCGGCGATCTGTGAGACGATCATCTTGTCGAGACCGTTGGAGCGGATGGCCTTTTGGATTTCTGCGAAGTTCCGGAGATAGAAGTATTTTAGGTCATCATCGTCCATCTTCAGGAAGGCAGACATGTCTTGATCAATCCTTGTCGACCGGGTGGGCTCGGCGACGTGTGGTTCGCCGCCAGCTGATGAGCGGGCGTAAAGAGTTAGTGCTTCGAGGAATTGGCGTTCTGATTTAGTCCCCCAATTTCTGATCGTCATGCGGTTTGTCCTGTAGGCGAAGGCGTAGAGGCTCAGCGCTAATGAGTCGGCATAGCAGTTATTCAGCCTTACGATTGGCGTGATGGCTTCCATGCCGATATTCCGGAGCCGATCTGCCAGAGCATCGTCGAGGTGCGGCAATCCGCAGTTCGCCTCTTCCTTCGTGGGTTTAGTCAGGTGGGCGTCGATACGGACTAGTAATCCTTCTAGGGCGGCCTCAAGGCGGTTGGCCGTCAGGTTAGACCAGTTAGGCAGGTTGCTCTTGTTGTCGAGCATGACGAAGTCGTCGACCGTTCCACCGGTCTCATTCTGGTATCTTTTGTAAATCCTTGTGAGCCGCGGGTCCCGGGTGAATTCCTCGATAGTCATGGACCGCAGTTTTTCGCTCATCAGCTCAACTGCCTCCGGAGTCATCATTTCTTGGTTTTCATTCATGACTCTGTGTTTTTTCCAAGACCGGCGAAGTCCTTTCGCCATTGAAAAGAGCGGCTTCTTTTGGGTAACTTATTTTCAATGACGCTAAATATTTTATACCTCATTCCGTTCCTTTTACAGGCGCGGGGCTTCGGATGGTAGAATAATCTTCATATTCGGAGTGAATTCTTGCGGGCAGGATGTGATTGCATAGTAATTGCTCATGGCGCGTTGCATCCCCGACACTATACCTCAGCGGCTTCAGGTTAAATCGGAGGCGCGCTTATTCGAGCGCCTGCGCCGGGAGCTTCCTGATGACTACGTGCTTATCCACTCGCTTAATATTCCCGGAAGGACCTTGCCCGGTGGCCGCCCCGGCTCGGACGTGGAATCTGATTTCGTGCTGCTGCATCCCAAGTGTCGCCTGGTCCTGGAAGTGAAGGGTGGGGGCATTGAGTGCATCGACGGCGTATGGTCTACGACCAACAAGACCGGCAAGCATGAGATCACGCCTCCTTTCCATCAGGCCCGATTCAACTCTTTCGACATCTATAACTACCTGAAGGATAAATTCGGCGACGGCTCCTTAGGCTATCGGTCGCTCTTCGGGTATGCGATCATCCTGCCCGACGTCGACCTAGATGCCCCGACGATCGAGGGCGACCCTCGACGTATCATCGGTAAGACCGAACTCGAAGCGACTTCGATGTTGGAGATCGTCGAGCGACAGGTCGCCGTATCGGCCCAGATGTTCAAGGAGAAGTTTCCCGACCAGGAGGAGCCGCCGCTGATGACTCCGGAGGTCATAGCACAGACGATCCAGTTCCTACGTCCGGACCTACGGCTGATTCCCAGCCTTTCTGCCGACCAGATGGACAAGCAGTTGCTGAAGCTTTCGGCCGAACAGATGCGCTCGCTCAACATGATGGAGCGCAATCCTCGCCTGCGCGTGACTGGAGGCCCGGGGTCGGGCAAGACGCTGCTGGCCTTCGAGACTTGCCGGCGTGAGCTCAAGGGCCGCCCCGATTCACGGATCGGCCTAATGTGCTACAACCGCCACCTAGGCTCGTTCCTGGCCGATGTCTCTAAGGCGGAGGGCCTGCCGGGAGTCGATGCCGGATCATTCTACTCCCATTGCGACCGCCTGATCGGCAATGCGGGCGACCAGACTTCGACCGACCCTGCCTATTACCGTCAAAGGGTCACCGATGCCTTGGCGGCTGCCCGAAACCTGCCCGAGGACCTTAAGTTCGACTTGTTGGTGGTCGACGAGGGGCAGGACTTCCGTGACGACGGCGACAGACTCGCCCTGATGGATGCCCTGCTCAAGGGCGGCCTCTCCAAAGGGCGCTGGCGCTGGTTTGAGGATATCGACCAGATCCTGAGCCCCGAAGCCCCTAATCCCCCCTCTGGCGGGCACCTGGAGGCCTTGCAGGCGCTCGAGGCGGGTGCCGAGGCCATGATGGTACATAACTGGCGTAATACCGACCAGATCGGGCGTGCCGTGGCCAAGGTCATCGGCCGGACGGACATCGAGACCTCGGGTATCCCAGGTCCGGCGGTGGTCAGCGCCCCGTATCCGCCCGGCCGGGAACTGGAGCTGCTTAACCTGGTCTTGGCCAAGCACGTTCTCCCGAAGCACCTGCCCAAGGACATCGTCGTCCTGAGTATGCGCGGAGCAGGGAAGGAGTCCTATGCCGGTGCCGCCGAGCTGGCCGGCCTCAAGGCCGTCCCCTTCGATCCCGCCAAGCCTTACGAGGAGGGGACCATCCGGACATCCACCGTCTTCAAGTTCAAGGGAATGGAGAGTCACGTCGTCGTCCTCACCGACCTGGACAAGCTCGAAAGCCCCCGAGACCGCCGACGGGCCTACGTCGGCATGTCTCGCGCCAAGTATGCGCTTTACTTGCTGGGTGCCAGGGTCGCGATTTCAACAGCAACAAGTTAACTTAGGCCCCAGGTTTGAAGGTGCTCTTTGAGAAGGTTGGGGGCTGGGCCTAGGCTTCGGTCTGCAGGAGTGCGAAGACGCATTTCGCTAAGCTCTGCATACTTTGAATGCTTGGCTCTGTCGTTGATGGCTATGCTTAGGTCATCAGGACGAATGCCGAACACGCCATTGTCGAATAGCCTATGTAAGTCTTTGCGCAGGAGTATGCCGTTTTGAACAAAATTGGTGTGTCGACCGTAATACCTTCTCACATGTGCTGCGTCCAGGGCCAGGTCTAGATCGTATCCGGTCAAGGCGCAGCTTCCAGAGTAAGCCTGCATCAACTCTTCTCTGAAACCAGCTTGCCCTTCGCGGATAGCTTGCTGCATGATGCGCCATCGTCGTAGGTCCTCGTCTATGTTCGGGATATTTTGAGATCTTGTTGGCTCTTCGGTCAGCAATGGGGCGCTTTCCATCTCAAAATAACCTGCATCTGCGTCGTATAGGGTGACGAAAGCGACGCCCAAGACTTCATATTGGGTTACTCCTTTTAGTTTACGAGCAAGCTGCCGAAATACCCCGACTGGTACGGCGTCATCGATATTGGATTGAAGCCGGAGATTTTTCCAAGTCGGGCCGCCCGTGTTCACATGCTGATATCGATAGCGCCATCCGCTCGCTGACTTAACCGGCTCAAAGTCTTTATACATCGAGTCTTCGTTGGCGCTCTGGGAGGACTTTAGGCTTAGGACATATTTGCTGTCTTTGGGTACATACATTCCACCCCCTGCAGGTTCATGTAAGATAGTTCCATCCGAAAGTGATTTCGGAACTGAAATCGTCTCTCCTGCTTTATCCATGAACCATTCCAGACCATTTCTGTGCCTTGGATCCGTAAGGCTAAAGATTCTGTCTCGAAGGATCATGATAATTTATGTGAGTCGGGAGCCGATCGATTGATGAAGCCTGGCGAGCTTTGAGCTTTAGATAGAATGGAAACCAATGCCAGGTTAGGTCTTGAGTATGGAGCGCTGATACTAGCAAGGCCTGAATGATTTTTTCGAGCAATGCTCGGTCAGGGGGCGAGATATTCCCCTGATCTGATGCTAACTGTTAGGGCAGGCTCAAAAATGGAGAGCCTTTTTGATAGGGTGGGTACATGGAGTCGCTGCATGTCGTGGCGTTGAGCCACCTTGCGTGGATGAATTGTATCTTTATTCGGACTTACCGGAGCGCTGCCAGGGTGCTTGTATTTTGCATCACTTCAGCGAGTCGATTGACTTGCGGAGTATAGCCGGGATGCGATTAAATCTGTCTGCTTTGAATTCTTCAAAAGACAGTTTGTACCAGACGGGATGCAGTCCGTAGGATTCGCACCACTTGCCCCATTTTCCATCGCCATTCTTTTCGGATTTTTCGTGGAAATCTCTGCCATAGTCCTTCGGGTCGCGGTCTGAGATTTCCCTGTTAACCCATGTTTCTATCAGTGCAATGTTCTCGGGAATATCGGAGGACTTCTTGTTGATGCCAAGTCCTTCAAGGAAGTTTTGCGGGAATATATGATGCCACTCGAGCGGCATAATGGCTTGCCCTGGCGCCACCAATAGCAGGTCGCTGATCTTCTTGTCAGAAAAGAGCGTTGAGGCGCCCTGTTGGACCAAGGCTGCGGTCAAGGAAACCCTAGCAATCTTCGGTTCTTCCTTGAGCCTGGTAATGGCTGCGCTGCTCCACCAGTCATCATTGAGCGTGGTATCTATCTTGTGATTCAGTGCGGCTTTCAGTCCTTCGAAGGATTCAACCGACGCGCCGAGCTTGACGTCGTCTTCCGTTACGCTGTCCGTGTGGGCGCCGAATCGTGCGTCGATGGTGCAGAACCACATCCACCTTCCGACCATAAGGTCCAGCTCCCTTTTCTTGGGGTTCTTTGCGTCGGAATCGGAGGCAATGAGTTCAAGGCCGCGAAGGTAGAGGTTGTAACAGGAGAGGAGCGCCGCCGAGGAGACGATCAGATCTTTGTGGCAGAATCCTGCGGCGATGATGGCATTGCTGAAGGCGATCCAGGCCTTTTCGCTGACTACTCCGGGGAACGTTTTTGTCCCGAGGACTTTCTCGTTGAGCGTTGCTAGATTCTTGACGCGAGATTCGATTTCGACCGCTCCCTGCTTGTTTCTTCCGCGCAGTTTTTTGCATATTTCCTTTCGGGAAGCTTTCTGGAAGGCGAGCGAGGCGGCAATTCCTAAAAGCTCGGTTGCTTTTGGCTGATAGAGCGGGCTGTAGGCGTAGGTCTCATCATGCGGTTTGGAGGCCCGAAGGGCAAATTCCTCGATGGCTCTTCTGGTCTCTGGGCTATAGACGGAAAGTACCGTCATCATGAAGTCCGACTGGTCTAGCTTGGTGCCACTGCTGTTGATCTTGACGAAGATGTCGGCTACTTCTTCTTCGGAAGTAGATTTGTTAATGATGATGCAACTCAGCGGGTAGCCTCTGAGTTCGAATAATTGGTTGAAGCTCTTCTGGGCAAGGGCGCTTTGTTCTTCGGTCAGGTTCTTGTTTTTTGCGAAGTATGCCATCAGGGTCGGCATCGGTGAGTCTTTGGATAAGTATTCCGCGACATCGGGTAGCCATTTATCGTCTTTGTTGTCCTTTGGATTGGTTGAGAACGGGCAGATAGACTTTTCCGGATCAGGGTCGGAGAGCGGGTTAAAAGCTATTCGGATTTTCCTTTTTTGTAGCTCAGCTCCCACTACCTCCGTGCCGAGAAAGGTCGCCATAAGCGAAGTCATTCTTTGCTGGCCGTCGATGATGAGTCTGTTCGGATTGTTTTCTTCTCCGGCTTGGGGCTTGGCTCCCCCGATCTGCTTAGTCTTGGCGGATTCAGTGTCCCAGAGGAGAAGTGTCCCGATGGGGTAGCCAAGGTACATCGAGTGGAGCAGTTCTTTCACCTGGTCATCCTTCCAGACGAATGGTCTTTGCAGGTCAGGTAGACCGATTTGTCCTTGCTGGATGTCTGAAAGAACATCCGAAAGCTTCAGGTCGTTGCGCGAGAATTTGATAGGCATTTTTCTTGGTGGAGATAAGTTTTAGGATTGGAGCTTCTCGAGGATCTTCCTGAGCGAGTCTCGGGCCTTTGAGAGTTCTTCTTTGGCAAAGTCGCTATTCTCGTCCGGATGGAAATGGACGACCTTGTTTCTTATGTCACGGATGCTGGATAGCTTGAGGAATACCTGGTGAGTCATTGCTTCCGGCAAGCCGATTTTCTTGAACTTATGGATGAAGTGTTCGGTCGTAAATATGCTCATATAATTGGCGAACGTGAGCTGGTCTAACGTCTTCTGTTTGCCTCTGTCTGTCGATTTGAGCGCGCTGTCGATATCCTCCTGGGTAGGCTCCGTCTCCTCAAGGATGGCGCGGACGATGTTCTCGATCTCCTGAAGCATCAGGAAACTTTCGGTGAGCATGAGCAGTTCGTTGGCCAGGTCGGCTGCCCGTACGATCGCGAAGGCCCTGCCGCTTTCGTCGTCTTCCAGATCCTTCCTGACGATGACATATCCGAACTTTTTAATCTCCATCTTCTTGTCGTAGACCGAATCCGATTCCGTGACGAAGATCGGAGCTGCATCCACTTCGCCACAAGGCGTCTTGGAGCGGTCTTTTTTGAAAAGATCCATCATGGCAACTTCGTCCCAACTGACCACTTTTATGATGTTGTTCTCGGATTCTCCGACTGGCACGAAATCTACATCTTGCTGTGAAAGGATTGTGACTGCTGCGGCGATCGGCTCCGTCGGTTTGACCGTCCACTTCGGATAAGTGTTGGGGATGATTTCGCCGGACTTATCTCTCCGAATTTCTCGAAGCAGCTTCTGTTGTTCTACGCACTTAAGCATTCCGAACGTTATGATCGGCTGGCGGGCGTCGTCTTTAAGTTCCTCCTCCTTGGGCGTACGTTTCGTGCTTTTCTTGATCTGGATCTGTGCGCCGATGTTCACCGAGAAAAATTTTGGAGTAGTGATCAGTCCCTGCTTGCGCAGCGCCTTCCTGATCTTGGACACAGCATTGCTCGTGCGTTTCTCGCGATCGAACTGCATGAGAAGTTCGCGTACCGTGACTTTGACCTCGTGACCTCTCTCGATGAGGCCTGTTTGCTCTTTCAGCCAGTTGGGGACGAAAATCTGTCGTTTTGCCATGACTCACTAATGGCATTTAGGATATTCTGTTAAAGCATATAAAGTGGGTAGAAGAAGAGTTTAGCCCACCCAATACTTCCAGATCATGACCATGGCGGCGGTATCGAGCTCGCAGTAACGCATGAGCTGCCGGCGGATGGAGCGGCGGGTGGCCTGGTTGCCGGCGGCGAGGCCATAGCGGACGTGCTCGTAGGCCAGCATGGCTCCCGGGCCGTTCTTCACGATGTCGAGTTCGTCGAGTTTGGACAGGTCTAGGGCGTTGTCCTTCGAATCCTGCAGGGTAAGGGCGGGCAGGGCGTCATACGGGCTCTTCACGGGCTGGCCGTGCTGATCGAGCGCGTACTTGGGGAAGAGTTTCTGGATGGCAGGATTCTTCCAGACGACTGGGAGGACCTTCTTGATCGAATGGCTGCCCTTCATGGCCGGGTCGTAGAAATGCCCGCGAGAGATGACAACGAGGTCGAGGCAGCGCTCGCTCTTGACGATGTTCTTCTTGATCTTGGCGTTCATCCCCCAGTTGCGATCGACCCATGAGACGAGGTCGGCTTTTGATGCGTCGCCGCGGATCTCGTTGGCGAGTTCCTGTGTGACGACGACTTCGTAGTCCGCCCAATGATAGATGGTGCCTTGTTCGCCGAGGAGCTTCCGTAGGGATTCCAGGAAGCCGAGGTTCGGGTTCTCGTTCTCGGTGTCGAGCCACTCGACGTGTCGGGGTGAGGCGCCGGGATTATCGATGACGTGGCAGCTCCACTGGAAGGCGACCTGTCCGTAAGGACGACATCCCGGAGCGGAGGGCAGGGCGCAACGGGTGCCTTCGTAATCGAGGAAGAAGAGCGGGTAGTTCTCCGGCTTACAGCGCAGGAGGGGCGCCGGATCCCGGACGAGTTCCGGCGAGATGAATGCACGTCCGGTGCGCACGGCCATGATCTGGCGCTTCCAGCCGCGCTGGAGCTCGCCGTCTCCCGCTAGGTCTTCTTCCTGGAGATCGGTGACCTGAGGCGCCCGCGGGGCAGACTGTGCGATGATGCGAGAGACGGTGCCGGGCTTGCGGTATTCCAGGCTGCCGAGATGCCATAGCGTGAAGAGGTGGTGTTCGGCGCGGGCTTGGGTGCCCCAGCAGAGGTCATACCCCGATGTATGCCCCGGGACGTTGAACTCGCAGGACTTGCACTTCATGCCGAGCTCGGGGGCTGGCCAATGGCCGCTGGTGACATAGCCGGCCAGGCGGCTGGTGGCCTCGGCGATGGATTCCTCGCTGGGATAGGCCTGGGCGATGGCCTCCGTGGCCTCCAGGATGGCGATCAGGGACGTTTCGTCGCCCGGCTGGGCCTTTCCCCTGTACTCGACCTCCGGGCGCCCTCCAGAGCCGTTATCGGTGAGGGTGAAGAGTCCGCGGACCTCCTCCGGGCCGGCGGAGCCCTGCTTGTTGGGCAGGTAGAACCAGGCCCGGATGTTCTTTTTGATGCCGGCGGCCTGTAAGGCCAAGCGGGCGACATGGGCCTGATAGGCCAGGTCGACGACGTAGGGTTGCCAATCCTTCTTGAGGAGTTCCTTCGTGTCGGTCTGCAGCTTGGATTCGACCTCAGCGGAGGCGGACTTGATTTCGATTAGATCGAGGGAGTCCCCCGTCACTCGCACCATGTCGCAGCGTGCCATGAGGTCGCTATGGGCAAAGGTCGTCTCATGGAGCATGCAGTCGCCGGCTTTGATCTTGGCGATTGTCCGGGCTGAAGCATCCGCATGACTTTCCTTCGGCACATACATGTCGTCCCCGGGATGGTAGACCTTTACCAGTTTCTCGAACATGTAGCCTCCCCGGGCGAGCTGCTGCATGTAGCTGTCCTCATCCGTCTGCCGCGGCAAAGCCGGACGTACGAGCGAATGCTTCACCCTCAGCGGACACTCCAGCCCAAGCTTGAAGAGGGACTTGGACAGGGCAGGGGCGGGCATAGGCTTAGGTATCCACGCTGTGGCTTGCTGTAAACCAGCAAAGAGAGCGTGCAATGCCGCCAGCTGCGACAACGCTAACCTGCCTTGGTAGTTTTCCGGAAGTAGTCGAAGAGGATGACCGCTTGAGTTAAGGCCAGCGTGCCTTCAGCGTCCAAGTTTCCGCGAAATGACCTCGGGTCGGCTTCCTGAATGCTCGGATTGGCGGGCTTTTCGACCTTTAGTCGAAAAGCCGTTTCTCGTCCTAGGTTCCTGATCATGTGTATTTCCTTCAGGCTAGCCCAATTTCTTTCGAGTTTTGAAATCGTGAGAAAGCCATCTCTATTACATGTAGGTATTGGGTAGGCAGAACCAATGTCTGCCGGTTCTCCGCTGATGATTAGGCGGAATACAGGCGCGACGTAGTGTGACATATACTGCGGCTGAAGCGCCTTAGGCTTTAGTTCATCGATGTCATGTAAGAGCAGGGGCGCCGCAGCCGGTTCTTCGATGACAAAAACGTAGATGCCTCCTTCTTCAGGTGATGCTCTGAAGATCGCGTTCTTATTACGATAGATCTTCGGGCGTTCGAACGGATCGCTTACGAGGATCCAATTCTCGGCGTTCGGGATGGGGTCGGAGTGGTTGGGGGACTGTTCGCGCATCGGTGAAAAGGGCGTAGTTGCTTATTTGCCTGCGGGGATCGGCTGGACTCCCAGTTCTCTGCAGAACGCGATCGGGACCAGCGTGTATCCTGAATTGGGGTCAGCATCTTCGAATCTCTTCTGGTTTCGCCGAAGGGAATAGTCCCCCTTGCTCGTGGCCATGGCCGCTGCGTCGACGAAACTGCCCGAGCCGATCATGGTCATCTCAATGCCAATCGGCTTGGATTCCGGCATGTCTATCGCGACGTAGCAATGCCCAGGAGTAAGGATCAGGTAGGCGTCCATACCGATCTTGATGGCGATAGAAGCGAAGAGCGCGGAGCCGTCGACGCAGTTGGCTTGACGGGTGCTCAAGGTGTCTTCGATGAGCCTCACGTGCTGCACCCCGGTCGACGATCCGGTAGTCGTATCAATGCTGGAATACCGGATTCCTTTCTTCTCCAGGACCTTCCAGATCGCGTTGAGCTGGCGCAGGACTGAAATATCGGTGCCTTCCTGGTAGCCGCTAAAGGAGTCAATTTCGCCTGTCGCCAGTGCTTCGCTCAATATCCTAGGAATCGACGGGTGGTTCTCGTTGACGAAGCCGGCCAGGGTGATGATCGCCACGTTCATCGTTTCATTCTTGATGATGCCGTTAGTCTGCAGTCTCCGAGAGCGTATAAGGGTCGGGCAGTCGTTGATTTGTCTGAGTTGCCACGTCTGCGTCACGGTCATCGGGCTGCCGCCGTTGCGCGATGCGGTGATCTTCAGGTTGATAGGCCTGGTCTGGGTGGCGGCTCGGAGCTGCGCGTAGTCGTAGGTCAGGCGCGGGTAAGCTATGGAATGGGCATAGTCTTGGTCTGCGGTGAACGCATAGGTCGATTCGGAGATGAGCGGAGTACGTCCGTCGCTCATGACCTTGATCTCGTATCGGTCGCCTTTCCTGACGTCGAACAGGCGGATGCCGATCGAGCCCCCGTGCTTTTCCTGGTTGAATTCATGGGCTTCTCCTTTTTCCGGCTCCATGAGCTTCTCCACCGCCTCCTCGTTCAGCTTGGAGAATGAAATCTCGAAGGAAGGGAAGATCTCGCGGTCTGAATCGCTCCATACCTCATAGTGGAAATCATCTCTCAGCGGGGTGAAGTCCCTCCATGCCTGCTGGCCTCTTTTTGTGAATGAAGCCCCGGTTAGGATGATTGCCATGAGCATCACAGCGTATCCGGTCCAAAGGAATCGTGGCCCGTTGTTTTCCTTCTCGGCTTGATCAGTATTCTGACCGTCGTCTTCCCTGAGGACGAAATAGAGGAAGGTGGCGATTATTCCTGCGATTAGAGTCCATCCGACTATCTGGCTGTCGCTACCGCTGCGCGAATTTTTGAAGCAGAGGCGATATATCCCCAGCGGAATTCCCAGCATCCACCAGCCATTATTAAAGTCCAGGAACGACAAACCTTTGATTGGCTTGGTCCATACGGACTTTTCCTTATCTTCGAATTCCTCCGCGCTCTCGTGCCAGTCTTTTTCGCGCACGAATCTCCATGCTTTTAGTTCCGGGTCCCAGTAGTGATCCGTGCCTAGGAAGTGCCCCGAAAGGATCCCCTCGCAGATCTGCTTGGCGGTGAAATCACCGATGACTCTCCCGCTTCTGGCAATCTTGAACAGTTTTTTGCTCATGTGAGGGTGGGTATGTCTTTGTGCCATAATCCCCAGCCTCCGTGCAACCTTGTATAAGTGTAATTTAGGATACAGGCGCTGTCTTCATCCGCGGATCTGGCTGAGCCATTCTTTTGCGTTATCTGGGTAAAACAGGCTTCGGACGATGTGCATGCGGTCGAAGCGGCCGGGGGCTATTTGCCAGCGGCTACCGAGGTGTTTCAGGAGGCCGGAACTGAGGGCGAAGTCCAGTTCTCGGGGGTAGGCCTCGTCGAGGGGGATTCCGAAACGGCGTAGGAAACGTGCTTCGTCGATGAACCCGTAGTTCAGGGAGTATAGCAGGTACTTGGCCTGGGCTTCCGCCTGAGGGAGTTCGTAGTAATACTCGCAGGGATTGGTACCGGCGTTGATCCGGCCGACGTAATCACCGACGGCATAGGCGTTGAACGACCAGTGATTGCCCCTCAGCGACGAGGCATAGTTGCCGACGCCAAGGTAGGGAAGGCCATCCAGGAGACGTCCCTCGAAGCAGGCGCTGGTTCCGGTCTCGTCGGCCCGTCGGCTGAAGTTGACCGAGCCGTAAGGCGCATGCCAGCCAGCCGCAGTCAGCTTGCCGTAGCCGACATCGTACATGGCGCCGTAGGCCTCAGGAGAGGGGGTTGAGGGCGCGATCTTGGTGAGGGCGCGTCCTTTGCCCCGGTACAGGCAATCGTAGGTGGTGATGCTGTCGGGCTGTAAAGCGATGACCCGATCGAGGTCGGAC
>JACCDX010097948.1_pt1 | contig 29664 bp, 59 predicted proteins | sample 7449681 | NCBI WGS metagenome assembly JACCDX01 (sample SAMN15323450, study PRJNA562643) | freshwater metagenome | isolation source: river surface water | place: USA:Blue River Watershed | collected 2017-08-18
CTACACTAACAGAAAGATTGGATGAACCATGCTCGGATACCACTTGAAAATCACCTCTCAAGGTGTTACACTTCATTCTCAGTATGTTGACAGTGAACTGGTTGCCTTCCACAAGGCAGCTAAGATTGCTAGTAAAGGTGATCGTGTCCGTATCTACGAGGCATATCGTTGTGCAGATCGTTGGGATGACCAAGATATTGTGCAGGATATTTGGTGGGATGACCCTACCTTGTCAGTGCAGACAACCTATGGTGGGAGAGCGGGGGACAAGAACGTAGACAATCTGGGAGACTTGATCAAGAACTTTCCAGATGAACTTGCTCAAGTTCTGGACGAGTGGGGGGTTGACGCAGAGTATCTCTACGACAACATCAAGCCCTACGTGCGCAGCTACCCCTACACTAACAGAAAGATTGGATGAACCATGCTCGGATACCACTTGAAAATCACCTCTCAAGGTGTTACACTTCATTCTCAGTATGTTGACAGTGAACTGGTTGCCTTCCACAAAGCAGCTAAGATTGCTAGTAAAGGTGATCGTGTCCGTATCTACGAGTCATATCGTTGTGCAGATCGTTGGGATGACCAAGATATTGTGCAGGATATTTGGTGGGATGGTCAGGAGGTCTCTTAATATCCTCCTTCCACCTCTCTTAAAATACCTGAGAGGACCTTCTTAAAATAGGCTAGGGGTTGGCTAATAATAAATTTTAGTTGGCCCCTTGACAAACGACCTCTTCGTCCCTATCTTAAGAATACTTTATGTATACTTAAAGTATTACTTAAGGTTAACCTTAATAACTATCTCTTATATAATTAATATTATTATAAGAGAAACATAAAGGAATACATAATGAGCCTGAAACTTGCAACTCTTCTTTCGTCGTCATTGATTGTCGGTGCTTGCACTATGACCCCACATCAGGAACTTTGCTATGACCCTGCCTATTGGCCCCAAGACAGTTGTGGTTTTAAAGATGGTGATGGTCCTTCTATTGTCGTTACCAATCCTGATCAACCTGATCCAGACGATAATGGTGGAGACGCTGATGACCACAATGATGATGATGATGAGGTAGACCATGATGATGATGGCGATGATAATAGTGATCATGATGATGGTGGTAGCGATCACGAAGTAGACGATGATGACCATGATAAAGGTCATGGTAATGACGATGATCGTGATGATGATGACAATCCCGGTAAAGGTCATGGCAAAGGGAAGGGCAAGCATAAGTAATGGTCCATATTCTAATTGCCCAACATAAAAAGACTGGTGCGAGAGTTATTGTTCAAGTCTTTTCGAGTATGGACAAAGTAAACTACTGGCTGCAAAACAAACGAACATCCCTGTATGATCAATATGATCTATACGTAGAACTCCATGAGGTAGACAACGATGACTAAAGCTATTGCACTGACTCTGATTGCTCTGATGGTTGCCACCCCGGTTATGGCTAAAGGTAAGAAGTCCAAGCCTGCACCTGTTCCGGTTGTTACTACTATGCCGACTCCTGCACCTGCTCCTGTTGCTCCCAAGCCTAGCTTCATGGATCAGCAGATTGCCAACGCTTTGGCTAACAGCACTCGCCCTGTTGGTGTTACCACGTATGGTGCAGCAGCAGCCCTTCAATCCGGTGGCGTGGAAGCAGCGGAAGCTGCATCACAAGGGTTCTGATATGACCCTCTATTTCCTCGCGGCGTATCGCAGGCTACCCAGAGACACTTTTTGGGTAAGCACTGTATTGATTTGTATCAGTGTGGATATGGTTCTTGCTGGGCTACTTGTTTTGTTGTAAGGAAAAAGATAAATGAGCAATCCCCTAAAAGACAAACTTACTGGTCGGGTCCGTCACCGAGTGGAGACTATCGGTTGGTGGAATCCTAAACAGGTTCTAATCCTCCAACATGAAGTAGAAGGTTTTGTTCCATCCTATGCAGGTGGTAGGATTGACGGGGGCCTCAAAACTTGGTGGGTTGATAGCAAACCTGAATGGGTGCTGGGAGTTAAAGATGAGTAGTGACAATGACCTGATCCGGCGCGGGGATGCGCTGAAAGCGGCGAAACTGGCAGCGCCAAATGCTGCGCCAATGGAAGCCATCGCCGCCCTGCCCGCCGTGTCCGCTCCGTCACTGACTTTTGGCGAGGGAAAGCTGGTGATCGACACAGGCACACACTACGGCAAGCCTGCCGTCTTTATCGCGCCTGCAAAGATGCCGGGTGAAGTAGGGGCGTCTGCGAGGCGTGAAGGCAATCCAAAAGATCAGCTAGTTTCAGGGGAAATATTCTTCACGTTCCCAACAGCAGAACAAGCGCAACGGGTTGCTGACGCGCTGTGCAATTCACCCGACGCGCCCGATGTGGCTGAACTGGTGGAGGCGCTGCGGCTGGCCGATGCCGCATTGTCTGGCGCAAATATGAACATGAGAGCGGTTGAAAAGAGGGTGCGCGCCGCCCTCGCACGGATCGGGGGACAGTGACATGGCTTGGTCGGATTACAAAATCTGCGACCACTGCGGCAACGCCAAGGTGTTCTACGACGCCAATATTGAGGATGAGAGGTATCAAGCCACTTGGGGCGAGCCTTCGGATTATGACCCTATCGGCCTCAAAGCAATCTGCGGTGACTGCAACAAGACCCATGAGGTTGTGATTGTCCCACGCGCCGCCCCCACACAGGAGCCGACGCCATGAAATACACCGACCTGTGCGCGCGGGCAGAGAAGGCGCTGGAAGGCGTGACGGAGGGCGAATGGCTGTATCGGCCAAACCGTCATGACGATTGGGGCGTGGTAAAAGTTGGCGACTTCCATCTTTGCCAAATCCGCGACCCAAACTGCTATACGACCGATCAGCTTAACGAAGCGCGGGCCAACAAGATTGACCCGTGGGAAGCCAACGCCCGCTTTATCGCCTTCGCCCGCGCGTGGGTGCCTGCCGCAGCCGCCGCCATCCGCGAACTTGAGGCGGATCTGGATCACATCCGTGAGCAGCGCAACTTCACGCAAAGACAAGTCGTCTTTGCCGAGGCCCGTGTAGCGGAACTGGAGGGGGCGCTGCTGAACATCGACGCGCTGGACCCTGAACAGCACATCGACGGATGCAGCATGGGCGTAATTCGCGGCCTTGTGCTTCGCATGGGTTCTATCGCCCGCACCGCCCTCTCAAAGATTGGAGAAACTAAATGAAGATCGAGTATCAACCTAAAGGTCAGAGAGTCTACGAGGTAGAGGAGAAGTTCACTGCAACTGATAAAGAGTCTGGCCTTGAGTTCGTTATCTTTAAGGGTAAGGTTTACTTGAGAGGTTGGGATGGTGCAGGTATGCACTACACTGAGTTGGGCTTTTACTACAAGAAGGATAACCTCACTCTTGATTTGCTTCGTAAGTTCATTAAAGCTTATGATGATGCAAAGGCTGGCAAATGAAACTGATTGTTAGAAAGACCGACGATTGGGTTACTGCGGTTATGATTGCTAAGAAGTTCTTGCAGGAGTATCCAGATAGGCGTGTAGGGTTTTATCATGGAGTGCTCTACTACTCAGGGGGTTTTGGTAAACCTTACTACGTGTACAAGACTAAGACAGCTACGGTAGTCACCGGAGGGATTGACGAATAGGAGAGTTCCATGCTAAGCTTCGCTTTCAGTGTGTTGGTAGGATTTTGGTGGCTGAGTAAGCCAGAGACGACAAAGGATTATCTTCGAGATGCAATGGGTAAAAGATACTGAGTATGTGTGTCTTGCAAGTAAGTCCCCCGGATACAAGGTGGGGGAAGTATACAAGACCTATCTTAACGACAAGAAGCAACTGTGCCTCAAGGGGCGTGATGGCTTTGAAGACCTAGTTAGCAACCTCTTATCGGGATTTAAGAAACATCATGACTGACCTTCGATATACTGTCGTCTACGGTAACACTGTCTCAGAGCTTTGCCAGATGGTGAACCTCGCCTTGGAAAAAGGTTACCTACTTCAAGGTGGCATCTGCCCCCACCCGGAGAATAAACCGGGTTACTTCCAAGCTATGGTTGCACCTGCGGAGAAGAAGAAATGAACTGGAAAAAGTGTTTCTCAGATTTCCCGGTGTGGTTCATGACATTCCTCGTGCTAATGTATGGAGTCACCTTTGCCGTAACACTTCCCTTAGTCTTTGCTCTCTGGTCTTTTGAATTCTTTTCAATATTCTTAAGTTGGGAAATCCTGAGACTCTTTACTCTAGTTGCTTTTGTAGCATCTATTTGTGTTATGAAATATAACAAGGACTATCATGTGTGAACTGACACCACTGATTGAGAGCGACTCAGAAGAGTATGGCCCTGAGTATTCTGAGTTTGAGTTCTACTGCGAGACTTGCGGGGAATACGTAGAGGGTCCGTGTGATGATGGGTGATCTGCTCCTACTCCTTGCCTGCGTCATCAGCCTGCTAATCATTATCTTCGGAGAATACTAATGAAACTAGACCCAGACAACTGGGGCCAATGGATTGTTAACGATGGTGTGAACCTACCTCAGAAGGGTTTGATTGTTTGGGCTGTGTTTGCTAACCCTGTTGCACAGCGACCTTACACAGAAAACATCTTTGAGATTGGTCTCTACCATATCATTGGGCGTTATATTGGAGGAACTAAGTCCTTCTCTAAACATCCCGGCTATAATCCAGTGGTCAAGTATCGTATCTACAAGTCCAAAGGCTATAAGGAAGTTGAAGACCTCCTCGCCACACTGGATGCACCAAAACTCCTTCTAGAGGATAAGACCAAAGATGTACTCGTATAAAGCAATCGTTCGTTCAGTCACCGATGGAGACACTATCAGGGCTGACGTTGATCTTGGCATGGATACTTGGAAACACAATGTGTCCTTGCGCCTTGCTGATATTGACGCCCCTGAAGTTAAAGGGGAAGAGCGTAAGTTTGGACTAGAAGCTAAAGCCTACGTTGAAAATCTGTTGCCTGTCGGCAAGCTCATCTACGTGGATACCGACAAAGATAAAGGTGCTGGCTTTGGGCGCTACAAAGCTTGGGTCTATCTCGGAGACCTCGACGATCAAGGTTTCAGTGTAAACCAACAGCTTGTAATGGCTGGCCACGCAGTATGGAAGACTTATGACTAACATTGTCCACCAACCCTGTCCCTTCACAGACTGTGGTTCTTCTGATGCCTTCTCCTATAACGAAGAGAAGCACATCGGTAAGTGCCATAGCTGTGGCTCAGGGTATCCCTCTAATAAACCAATGTTCGATTGGGCATTGTCAACATATCCACCACCGGAGAAAAAAGTGAGTGTGCAACAACGAGAAGTAGCTAGTGTGAGTTACGAAGGGGTCCGAGATATTGACCCCGAGGTTGCTAAAATCTACGGTATCCAACTTCAACTTGACGCGGACGGTAACCCCGTCCGTTATGCGTTTAAGCACAAGGCTACCACCAAATACCGTGGATACGACGAGAAGGTCTTCTGGATGAAGGACAAGGGTGTTTCCCTTGAGGACTTCTTCGGACCTGACTTTAATGCGGGTGGCAAACGTATCTACCTGACCGAAGGGGAGTTTGATGCTGCCTCTCTGTATCAGGCCCTTGGTAAGACCTACCCTGTTGTGTCGTTGCCTTCCGCCAGCATTGGTGAGAAGTTCATTAAGAAGAATATTGGCTATCTGCAATCCTTCACTGAGGTTGTGTATGCTGGTGAGCTTGATGATGCAGGACGTAAGGCTGCTGAGCGTATCTACGCTGCCATCCCTGAGAAGTTCTACTACATCCCTCTAACCAAGTATAAAGACCCTAACGAGTTCCTTCAGAATAACTGTGAGCAGGAGCTTAAGTGGCTGGCCCTCAAGCCTCAACGCTATGCCCCTGAGAACTTCTTCTGCACTGATGAGGCAGTCGAGAAAGCTATCCGCGAAGAGAACCCTTACGAGTATGTGCCCACTGGCCACGTTGGCTGGGACGACAAGATGCGGGGACTGGTTAAGGGTGGCATCACCTTTATCAAAGCACCTCGTGGCACGGGTAAGACAGAACTTATCCGCTACTTTGAAACTGCAATGCTGAAGCATGATGATACTCGTATCGCCTTGCTCCATGCGGAAGAGATGAAGTCCACTACCTACCGTGCTATGGCTACCTACGATCTTGGTGTTAACGTCCGCACTAAGGATGATGCCAAGTGGAATGGCTACACGGAAGACCAAGTGGTAGATGCAGCTAAGAACGCTGCTAAAGGTGAACGCACTATCATCTTTGAGATGCGGGCACATGATGATCCAATGAAGGTGCTTGATTATGTACGACTCGCTGCGACTGTTTATGGGGCTGACTTTATCTTTGTTGATCACGTACAGCGTCTTGCTTATCTGTCTGCTGCTGGTACAGACGGTGCTACCTCACTTCTGACCGCTCTTGGTTCCCGTATGGCACAGCTTGCCAAGGAACTGAACATCGGTGTGATCTTTATCTCTCAGGTCAATGACGATGGCCGCACTAAGTATGCTGCTGCTCTTGAAGAAGAAGCAATCATCTGTGTGCTGCTTGAGCGTGATGTAGAGAGTGAAGATGAGACGGAGCGTAACACTACCCGCTTCAACGTGGACAAGAACCGTCCATTCAGTAAGCTAGGTGATGCTGGTGCTGTGTTCTATGATGAAACTACAACAATCCTTTCGGAGGTGGACTGATGGATACTATTCATCTTGTGTGTGGTTCTACTGGGGAGTACTCAGATAGTTATGAGTGGCGGGTAGCTGCCTTTTCTACGGCTGAAGCTGCCCAAGCTTATATAGACCGACTACAAAATATTTATAAGCAATTCCCACAACAGGCTCGTGGCTATAAACGTCCTGAACAAGAGATGGAGCAACTGGAAAGGGTAATGACCGTGCTTGATCCAAACTTCTCAGAGGACTACACAGGGACTTACTACTATTATGACATTGTTGAGTGGAAAGGTTGACTGATGATTGACACTGGTTCTGGTATTATCTTGGGGGCTGTCCTCTTCTTTCTCTTTTTTACAATACCCTTCACAACTCTAAACTACAGCTGGCAAGGGAAAGCTATTGAACGTGGATACGCTCTCTACTGCCCTAATGACGGGGAGTTTGCATGGAAAGGTGAATGCAAAGATGACTAAGCTTTGGTTAGTTAGTCGCACTGATCGCATCGGATACGATGAGTATGATTCCTGTGTAGTTGCTGCTGACACAGAAGAAGAGGCTAGATACACCTATCCTGTTAACCATGTTAAGTATCAAGAGGTAGCTGGGTGGTTACGTCTTGTGTATGATTATGGGCCTGACCACCACCTTACAGGAAATGTTGCCAACAGAGGGAGTGAGTGGGGAGACCCAAAGACTCTAGTTATCGAGTACTTAGGCACCACTGATCGAGATATCAAAGGTGTTGTTCTAGCCTCATTTAATGCAGGATAACAAATGACAAACTACACATACGCTATCGGAGATATCCACGGACGCTACGACCTTCTCCATGACTTGATGAGTAAGATCAACCTTCACAATTCCATTGTTGGGACAGACAAAACCACTATCGTATTCCTTGGCGACTACGTTGATCGTGGCCCTCAGTCAGCACAAGTGGTAAAGTTCCTACGTGACCTTAGGAAGGATGATAAGTTTACCTATGTCATGCTTAAAGGTAACCACGAAGATATGATGGTAAACATACATGACTTCTGGATTCCTAACGGGGGAGATGCTACAATTGCGTCTTACCAAAACCACGACTGGCCTGACTATGATTACGAGGATGGTTGGGTAGATGCTATGGCTCAGGATGCAGAGTGGATGCATGGCCTCCCGACAATCCATTGGGATGACCACCGTGTCTATGTCCATGCTGCTGTTGATGAGAATGAGCCTCTAGATCAACAGGACGTTCAAATGAACCTGTGGGCTAGGTATGGCGACACTGAGAACCACCTTGCACATGGTCGCCACATTGTCCACGGCCACACCCCTCAACGTAGTGCTAAACCGCTACTCTTGACTAACCGGACCAATATCGATACTGGTGCATGCTTCAAGAGTGGCACACTAACTGCTGTTGCATTCAAAGACAACAGACCGGGAGGTCCTGTAGCGATCCTTCAATCATGGGGTAATTAAAACTTGGCAGTATTCGACATTGAAGCGGACGATCTGTACGATAAAGTAACAAAGATACATTGTCTGTCGTACACCACAGATGGTGTCGAGTTTACCACACTTACAGACTACGACGACATGCGTAACTTTGTAACTAGTGCTAAGTCCTTGATAGCCCACAACCTCTGTCGCTATGACGTTCGTGTCTTAGAGAAGTTGCTCGGTGTTAAGATCAAATCCAAGCTTTACGACACACTACCTATGGCTTGGTATCTGGATCATGATCAACTTCGTCATGGTCTGGAAGTATATGGTGAAAAGTTTAAGGTTCCTAAGCCGCCTATCACTGACTGGAAGAACCTAACTCCTGAGCAGTATAAGCATCGTTGTGAGACTGACGTAAAGATTAACTGGTTGTTGTGGCAGAGCTTCATCAAGCGTCTCATGTTCCTCTACAAAGACAAGAAGGAACTGGACCGCTTCCTACAGTATCTCACCTTCAAGATGAAGTGTGCGGCATGGCAGGAAGAGGTTGGCTGGCGTGTCAACATGGACCTCGTTGAGCAGTGCATTGAGACACTGACTCAGCAACAAGAAGTCAAGGTTCGTGATCTTGCACAGGCTATGCCTCGTCGTAAGCTCTTCAAGAAGAAGTCTCCACCTAAGAATCCTCGCAAGAAAGACGGCACACCATCTGCTCACGGCCTCGCTTGGTTCGAGCTTATGGACTCCCTCGGTCTTGACAGGACACACGACCAAGAGGTTCTGGTTCCTGATGGTGACGAAGAAGCTAACCCCGGATCATCTGATCAGGTAAAAGACTGGCTCTTCTCTCTCGGTTGGAAACCTTGCACCTTTGACTACAAGAAGAATGACGATGGCACTGAGCGTCTTGTCCCTCAGGTCCGAGATGAAGGTGAACTCACCGATTCCGTCAAGCTTCTTATCGATGACAACCCTGCTGTTGCTATCCTTGATGGCCTCACTGTTATCCAACACCGACTTGCTACATTCAAAGCTTTCAAAGAGTGTGCAGTCCAGAAGGATGACGGTTGGTATCTTCAGGCAGAGATTGCAGGCCTTACTAACACACTCCGCTTCAAACACTCCAAGCCTCTAGTTAATCTTCCCGGTGTTGACAAACCTTGGGGTAAGGAGATTCGTGGTGCACTGATTGCTCCCGATGGGTACAAACTTTGTGGCGCTGACATGGTGTCCCTTGAAAGCACTACCAAGCGTCACTACATGTATCCCTATGATCCTGACTACGTGGCAGAAATGTCTAAGCCGGGGTTTGACGAGCATCTTGACCTTGCCACCTTCGCAGGTAAGGTTGATCCTGACAATGTTAAGCTGTACGTACAACACAAGAACGACCATGATCTTGGTGCTAACCTTGCTGCTGTGATCAAAGCTGTTGCTGGTGTGCGTAAAGTGTTCAAGCCTGTTAACTACAGCGCAGTCTATGGTGTGGGTAAGGTCAAACTCTCTCGCTCCACTGGTATGCCAGAGTCACAGTGTCAGGAACTTCTCGACGCCTATTGGGACCGTAACTGGTCTGTTAAGAAGATCGCAGATGATCAGACTGTCAGGACTATCAGTGGCCAGATGTGGCTATACAATCCTGTCTCTAAGTTCTGGATCAGCTTGCGCTACAAGAAGGATGTGTTCTCTTCGCTCAACCAGTCTACTGGTGTGTTCTGCTTCGACTCTTGGTTGGCTCACTGCTGGGCTAAGGGTCTTCGTGGTATCGGTCAGTTCCATGATGAAACTATCATGTTGTCTGACGATGATGACTGGACCTACACGACGATGAAGACTGCTATCGCTGAGGTTAACCAGAAGCTGAATCTTAACGTTCCGCTTGATGTTGACCCCAAATTTGGCCTTACCTACTCGGAGGTGCACTAATGTACTACTATTACAAAAGCGGACAATGCTTTGGTTTGGGCTATCTACCTTCAGGTAGCACCATCCATTTTGATGTTGACCACCTTGAAGGGCCTTTTTCTTCTATTCCAGACTTACTAAAGAGCCTACCTGCATCCTATGATGGTGGGGGTAAGGCAGTAAGGATTCTCTATGTACCTGAGGTGTACTGATGAGACTTTATATTGCCGTACTAGACGAGTTTCCAGACTTTATGGTTCCTACCCTCGTTGCACACTCTATCTTAAGTGCACATCTTAGGTTTTCTGGTGACCCTATCTATGACAACTGGCTCACTAACTCCTTTAAAAAGTGTGTAGTTAAGGTGGACCAAAAAGAGTTTGATAGGATATCTGCTCTTGGTGCAGTCCACTTAGGTAATGAGATTCATACACTAGAAGGTAAGCCCTCTTGTGCTGTAGTAAGACCTTACCCAGAACAAGGAGATATACCTAATGTGCTTAAGTTTGCTAAACTTTGGAGGCCCTCATGCTCCTAATTGGTTCAAGGGCGTTAGCCCTACATGATCCCACCTTCACGGTGGGTGAGGACAAAGACTGGGACATTATCTGTTATGAGAGGGATAAACGCTATTTTGATAATCTGCCTCGCTTTGAGTGGCATGATGCTAAACACCTCAACAACTACATCATTGATGACCTAGCCTTAACCACTACGAGAACTACACTACCTAATGGTCTTAGAATCCGGGTAGCTAACCTAAGTGATCTGGCATTGATCAAACGTTCCCACTTGTGGCGTGACTATCAGTGGGACAAGCACATCACCCATTACCACAAACACCTTGCCAAGCACTTCCCTACCGACCTTCTCTCTGAGCTTGTCTACAAAGACAGGGTGAAAAGGACTAAGGAAGCTTACCCTCAAGGTAACCCCAACCTCAATCAAAGTAACGAGGAGTTCTTTGATGACGCTGTTGCAAAAGATTATGATCACGATTACCTGCATGAACTTGCTAGTTTTGGTGATCAGCCTCTCTACACTAAGCTAAAGCGTGACGATAGCAAAGCATGGTGTGAGAAAGACCTCTGGGATGCACTACCCTATGAGGATAAAGTAAAGTGTGTTTCTGAAGAGAGTTACGTGATCGCTATGGAACGCTTCTTGATCCGTAACAACTGGAACTACTCTTACAAAGGTGCCTACTACCAAGCAGTCAAGAAAGTCTGCACAACGTTAACCTCTGGCTGGTTCCGTGACTTTGCGATTGATAACTTCCCGCAAGTGATGGAACTCTTTTCTGTCGATAAATTCAACCAACTGAAAGGTAAACTGCAATGACTCTGTGGAATGATCTGAAGGACTTCTTCAATAGCAATCGTGATGCTGCTCAAGAAGCTATGCACGGGGAGGACCTCTGGGGTTCTGTAAGCTGGTGGGGAGAAAATAAAGGTGAGTATGCCCCCTCCAAGTTTGAAACTTGGGCTAAAGTAAATAATGTTGGTCGTCCTTCTCTCGTAGACAACTACGGGGGAGAAGACATGGGGTCTAGCTACTACGCAGTCCACAAGTTCACTCGTGATGGTGAAGAAGTCTTCATTCGGTTCCGTGGTTTCTATGCCTCCTATGATGGGGCTGACTATGAAGGCTTCGACCAAGTGTTCCCCCGTGAAGTGACTAAGATCGAGTATATCTAATGGGCGATCATGCTGATGATGCAATAGGATATTGCCTAGATCGCTGGTTTAACAGCATCGATTGTGAGAATTGGGAGAACAGTCAGTACAACTACTCCAACAAAAAGAAAAAGGAACCAAAGCAAGTGTCCAAGTTCAAAGTGGGGGATAGTGTCCGACTTAAAAATGGCACTGCTGAGATTCGAGTATTTTACATCTCTGGGACCTATCTCTCTGGTGAGTATGTTAAGTCTGGTACTTATATAAACCACCGTCATCAAGACGCCTTCGTTCACTTCACAAAAGACGACAACCAAAAGGAAAAAACTATGAGCACCAACACCCTCTACCAGTTCTTTGGAGACACTGCTGCAACCGCCTACTTCGGTACTCACATCGGTACCAACTCCCAAGGTCACTGGATTATGGAAGTAAAAGGCACTGGCCAGATTTTGGCTGTTGATAAGAAGGATGTGGAAGAAGTTCTCCCCTACTCCTTGGGTGTCAAGTTTCTGAATGGAAATGGTACGGTCTACAACTACCTCGCTGACAAGGGCAAGTATGATCTTGGGTTCTACCTGATGAAGGATAAGATGGGAGAGACTGTGATCGTCCAAGTGGTTTCTCTCGACACTAAATCTAAGATAGCCACGGTTGATTTCAAACCGATCGGTAAACTTGCTGTTGACATGTACTAAGAATACCTAGTATAATTCGCTTCAAGATATCGGAGAGGGACAAGACAACCCCTCTCCACCAAACAAAAGGAAAATGATTTGGCTACTCGTAAGGTAAAGCTGACTGGTCTCGGTTATTGGGCGAAGGTCTTTGAAGACAACCGCGACTTGACTGGTTTTGAAGATGCTCTCAAAGAGTTCGGTGGTCAGACTACGATTGATATTGATCTTGATGAAGACAACGTAGCTAAGCTGCGTAAGTCCAAGTCGATGAAGCGTGGCACTGATTCTCCCGACAATGATGGCCTCACTCGCGTTAAGTTTACCCGTAAGTGGGAACACATCATCCAAACCAAGAAAGGTCCTGTTGACCTTGGTGGTGCACCGAAAGTGGTGAAAGCTGATGGAACTGATTGGGATTTCGATGAAGATGGTCCGATTGGCAATGGCTCGACTGTGGAAGTCACTCTGTCCGTTTATGACACTGCTCGGAAGGCTATTGTCGGTACTCGTCTAGACAAGGTGAAGGTCATTGAGCATGTGCCGTATGAACCTTCGGACGATGCTGATGAAGCTCCCCCGGCTCCACAACCTAAGCCAGCAGGTAAGACTCCGCCTAAGCCGCTCCCCAAAGCTCCTGCGGATATGGATGATGAGATTCCTTTCTGAGGATGAGGACTACCTTCCAGAAGGTGAGTGTCCTGTAGTTACAGTCTATGATCGTGACTACAGGGAGTCACCAGTTCTGGACCAACACGGAAGGCCGTTCCTTATGGGGCGGCCTTTTAAAATGGGCTTTGATTTATCCCCGAGAGGTAAGAATGAAAGTAATTCTTGACGGCAACCCAGCGGACTTTGGGCAGATGCTCAACCTGCTGTTTCGTACCACACAACAAAACCCCACTCAGAAACCGGGTCGGGGCAACTCAATGAAAGAAGCTGTAGGCGGTAAGCGTTTCGAGGTCATTCGTAACATTGACTCCTACACTGTGAAAGGTCCTACTAAGTGACAATCACTCTTGTGCAGATTATCGCACTCTTGATCCTCCTCCCCAACTTCTATCTGTCGATGGTCAGTGAGGACCTACTACAAGCAATCTTCCATCTGCTATGGGTTCTAGCTATGGTGGTGGTGATTGTTCAAGAGAATATCCTAATGGCAATCTACGGAGACGAAGATGACGACAACGATCAGGGCTAAGCTTAAGGCCGTCACTCAGCCAGTGGATGAAGATGATGATCTTAACACACCAGAGGAACTGATTGCCTACTGCGCTCGTGTGAGTAACCCCTCTAATCAACTCAACCCAGACTATGAGGGGCTGCTCAACTACTGCGTCCGTAACAAGCATTGGTCAATCTTCCAGATGGCTAACGCAGTTGTGCAGATCGAAGGTCCAAGGGATATCACACGTCAGTTCACTAGGCACTCAAGTCTGTACTGTCTTGACCCTTTTGAAGCTCCCGGCTTTAACTTCGATTACGGAGGAGTTCAAGAGTTCAGTCAACGCTACTCGGATCAGATTGAGTTCACTGACCGCGAGTTCCGTAGGCAAGACACTAAGAACCGTCAGAACAGTATTGATGACCTAAGCCCAACCGATATGTATAATTATACCACGGCGGCTGATATGGTTAAAGAGAGGGCTAGCTACTTTTATAAATGGTTAATACAGGAAGGGGTAGCTAAAGAGTGTGCTCGTGTTATCCTTCCTGAGGGTTTGACTATGAGCCGTCTCTATGTCAATGGCACTGTCCGTTCTTGGTTGCACTACCTTGATGTGCGTGATGATCCCGGAGTTACACAATGGGAGCATGTTCTACTAGCGCGGGAGATTCGTAAAGTACTTGCTCCTGCATTCCCTACCATCTTCAAAACAGGTGACAAATGAACGCAACTAATAAAGTGTTTGATATTGCAACCTTCCCTGACCTCACTGCAACGGAGCGGATTGAGACCATCATTCATGGTGAGACAGAAGTCCTCCAAACTGCTGTAGGTCTAGGTTGTATGCTACTTCTTATGATGGCGCAGTATGGCTACCACGATGCAAAAGATATGTGGGAAGACCTCGCTAACTATCATGACTTGAGGGATTCGTAATGAAGTTTGAGAAAAACGATATAATTGGCTTCATCTTTCTGGCACCTATCGTCGTTATGGTCTGGGTTCTTGTAGCGTGTATAACCTACTCAGTCGTGGTGGAGACATTTTAATGGCCTTCTTTACATTCATCGGCATCTCCGTAGTGCTTGCACTTACTTTCTACGGCATGTATAATTACGTTTCTAAACACAACAACAAGGACGACAACAAATGAGCACTGGTACTATCATCGGCGTTAGCGGTACGGTTATCGCTGCACTCTTTGGCCTCACCATTCTTGGTGGTAGCTGGTATACCGTTGACTCGGGTTACCGTGGGGTTCAAATTCGTAACGGCGCTGTGACTGGCACTGCTGAACCGGGTCTTGGTTTCAAGATGCCGATCATCGATAAGGTGGTTGATATCTCGGTCCAATCACAATCCCGTCAGTATGTTGACGTGGCTACCTACTCCAAGGATCAGCAGACTGCTATGCTGGCCCTGTCTGTCAACTTCCGCTTCCCTGCGGATCAAGTTGAGACCATCTATACTAACTTCGGTGGTGAAGAAGGTGTTCTCTCTCGCCTGCTGGACCGTCAAGTCTATGACGAAGTGAAGAACGTCTTTGGTAAGTTCAATGCTGTGACTGCCATCCAAGAGCGTGACCGTCTGGTCGCTGAAGTTCAGACCGCTATCCAGAACTCGGTGGTTGGTCCTATCATCATCGAGACTGTCCAGATCGAGAACATTGATTTCTCTGCTGCCTATGAAGACTCCATCGAAGCTCGTATGCTTGCAGAAGTCGAAGTGCAGAAGGTGAAGCAAAACGCTGAGCGTGAAAAGGTCCAAGCACAGATCGTTGTGACTCAAGCCCAAGCACAAGCTGATGCACAAGTGGCACAAGCCAAAGCTGCTGCTGAAGCCACTCGACTGCAAGGTGATGCAGAAGCTGACGCCATCCGCGCTAAAGGCGGTGCACTGCGGGACAACCCCCAACTGGTTGACCTGATCCAAGCTGAGAAGTGGGATGGTATGCTCCCGACTCACATGGTGCCTGACGCCACTGTCCCCTTCCTTAACGTGAAGTGAGGGGACTATGAACGACATAGCAATCAGAGAACTGCAAAGAGTTGCAGATACACTTGACGCGGATATCATTCAATGCCGAGCAGTTTCTGAAGACCTTGCCCGCCGCCATGACAAGGTGAAGGGTGAGATAAGTAAGTACACATCTGAACTGCAAAGGATTCAAGAGAGCATTCAAGTCCTTAAAGCAATTGATAATTTCACAAAATAAGGGTAACTACTATGCACATGGACGATTACGGAAAGTACACAGTCAAAGTTGATGACGTTGAGGTAGATAACCTTGTTCAACAGCGACTGGTTGAAGCTGCACAGATCATTGAGCGGTTCAAAGACCCGGAAGATGTGGCTGTTTGGAATGCCTTGATGATTGTCATTCCCTACTTCTCTAACCCAGATCAGATTCATGAGTTGGGTAACTGGAACACTGACGCTGATTGGATCAACATTGTCGCAAAACACTCGTAAGCTGAACTCTCTGGTTCACGATATCTACGAGGTAGTCAAAGGTGAAGGTGGCTGGAATGCCACCATCGCCAAGTATCTCGGAGACACTATCGCAGAGATTGCAACTCAGAGGTTCTCTACCCCGGCTAAGCCCCGTGGTTACCTCTCTCTGTCATCCGTTGGTACACCTTGTACCACTAAGCTCTGGCGCAAGGTTAATGAACCTGAGCTTGGAGAACCCCTCTCGGCTGAGTCCCTTGGGACTTTCTTCTATGGCGACATGATCGAAGCTCTGGTTATTGCTCTGGCTAAAGCTGCTGGACATGACGTGCAGGGTGAACAAGACACTCTCAAGGTGCATGGTGTTAAAGGTCACCGAGACTGCATCATTGATGGTGTTACGGTAGACGTTAAGTCTGCTTCTTCCTACTCCTTCCAAAAGTTTGAGTCTGGCCTGCTTCGTGAGCAAGACCCCTTCGGCTACATCAGTCAGCTTAGCTCCTATGTCTATGCTGGTAAAGATGATCCACTTGTCAAAGACAAGACTAAGGGTGCTTTCCTCGTAGTCAAGAAAGATCGCTTCAAACTGTGTCTGGATGAGTATGATTTTACTGAAGAGCTTAAGACTAAGGAAGCTGAGATTGAAGCTGCTAAGGCTCTCGTCAAAGGTCCTATCCCTGACTACCGAGTCCCCCCTGTTCCACAGTCTAAGACTAGCCCTAATATGATGCTGGACACTCAGTGCTCTTACTGTGAGTTCCGCAAGCGTTGCTGGCCTGAGGCTCGGACGTTCCTATATTCGACTGGCCCGACATGGCTAACCAAAGTTGTCAAAGAACCTAACGTAACGGAGTTGATTGAGTAATGAGATACCGCAAGAAACCTGTTGTTATTGAGGCAGTACAGTGGACTGGTAGTAACTTTGATGAAGTAGTAAGGTTCTTCGGGGGGTGTGCAGAATTTCAAAACTCCCAAGTGTTTATCCAAACTCTTGAGGGTGAGATGACAGCCTCCCCGCAGGACTGGATTATCAAGGGTATCAAAGGGGAGTTCTACCCCTGCAAGCCAGACATTTTTGAAGCCACTTATGAGGTAGCACAATGAAAGTTCGTATTATCAAAACCACAGCAGGTTATATCCCTCAGGTTTATAAAACTCAATATGGCAGTGAGCAATGGTGGTCTCTGAGCCATCATGCAGAGGATGGCCTTTGGTCAGACCCAGCATATATCATTGATTATTGTACATATCTTACCCAATGGGGAGCTAAGCGAGTGCTTAAGAATTATCTTAAAGTTAAAGTTGATGTGAAGAAGCGCTTGGCAGATTTTAAGAAAGAGTTGGAACAACCTAATGTCGTCTACGAAGCCGAAGTCTAAAGGCATTAGCACCCAAGCTAGATATAATTCTCTGGGATCAAGGTTTACACAAGCCAAGACCCCAGAGGACTACTTGCTACAGCGAATAACCAAGCTTGGTAAGGACGACTGTTGGGAGTGGACTAAGGGTAAAGACAAAGATGGTTATGGTCAAGCTCAAGGAGGTAAGTGGGGTAAGATACTTGGTATCTCTCGTGCCCATCAGATGGCTTACAAGACTTGGGTTGGAGAAATCTCTGAAGGTCTTGTTGTGTGTCATACTTGCGACAACCCCTCCTGTTGCAACCCAAACCATCTCTTTTTAGGTACACCTGCAGATAACAATAACGACTGTCAAGCAAAGGGCAGAAACCCTCCCCGTAAGAAGCCCCACAAGTATGAGAAAGAAATCTTAGAATCTTGGGGTTTAAAGAGTTGCAAGGAAGTAGCAGAAGAATTTGCTGTGTCCTTTAGCAGAGTATGTCAGATTTGGAGAGCCAATGGCTTTGAAGGCAGAAACCACTACTAAAAGAAAGGGCATCAGTACAGCGGCAAGAAAAAGCAAAGGTAGGGCCTTGCAGCAGAAAGTGCGTGATGCTATACTTGCGTCTTACAAAAGCTTGGAAGTAGATGACGTAAAGAGTACTGCAATGGGTCAGGGGGGAGAGGATGTTCAACTCTCTCCTGCTGCCCGTAAGTTGTTCCCCTATTCCATTGAATGCAAACGACACAAATCCTTTGCAGTATATGGACCCTACGAGCAAGCTGCTGCTAACGCTAATGGCTATGAACCAATCCTAGTCATCCAAGGTGACAGGAAGAAACCCCTCGTTCTGGTTGATCTGGAACACTTCATGGAGTTGACCACTAAATGTGGAAAAAGCTGAAAGAGAAGTTCTTTAAGAAGAAAGAAGAAGCCGTTGAGGTTACTACCCTGAAGATTTGGGGTATCGTCAATGGCCCCTTCCACAAAGATGAACTACCACATGACAATGTGCCTGAAGACCTCAACTACATGATTGTCTGTAAGGTGGAAGAGGGTGGTGAAATCTATGACCAAGAGATGTGGTTCCCTGATCTTGAAGGTATCACTATCTGGAAGAAGCACTTCGCTACCACGATTGAACCCATCTCCATTGATCTGAGGTACTGATGACCCTAATAGTTGACCCCCCTCAAGGCTGGGCGTATGGCTTCCCAGCACCACTCCAAGAGGACTATAAACAGCAGCTTCTTGACGCAGGATATCCCGAGAAAGATATCCCAATGGCCATGCGGCACTCCCGATATATTGGGACCCATGAGGAGCTTAGAGCTACCGCAGCCAGCAGAGAAAAGCAACTCTTTAACTCTCGTCCACTACCAAAAGTCTGGAAGATTGGGCAGAAGGTTCGTTATCTCAGAGACTCTGAATGGGCTTGGCATGCTGGCAATGTTGGCTATGTAGTAGGAATCCGTGAAGAGTACAAAAATAGACCTGCGCAAGAGTACCAAGTGTTTTATACAGCAGTTGGTGAAAAGAAATACGGGAAATGCTGGACAACCCCAGACGATGTGGAACTGATTGAGGATGTTGAAGATTGAGTAAGACCGCAATTGTCTTTAGCTGCGCACACAGCGACCCTGAGGCCTCTAACGAGCGCTTTAGCTGGCTGGGTGACCTGATTGAAGACGTTAAACCTGATTATGTCGTTGACCTTGGGGATGGTGCAGACATGCGCTCCCTCAACACCTACGACACACGATACCCACAAGCTATTGTGAACCAATCATACCAAGCCGATATCGAGACTTACAATGATGCACAGTCCAGACTTTGGGATCGATACAAGATCAGCAAAAAGAAGCGTCCCTACCGTATCGGTTTTGAGGGGAATCACGAGAATCGGATCAAGAAGGCAATCGCCCATGACCCTCGAATTTCAGGTGATAGATTCGGGATCAGCTTCTCTCACCTACAAACTGACCACTGGTTCGATGATTACCATGAGTATCTCAATGGAGGCCCCGCCATTGCTGATTATGATGGAGTAAGCTATGCTCACTACTTTTCTTCTGGTAACTTTGGCTCTGCTATGTCTGGTATCCACCATGCCTACGGCCTTCTTCAAACTCGGAACCACTCTTCCACTTGTGGTCATTCTCATAAGCGGTCTCTTTATTTCAAAGACTCTGCACACCCTCACCCCCTCATTGGGTTGGTGGTAGGTTGCTACAAAGGTAAAGATGAGTCTTGGGCGGGCCAAGCCAATAATCAGTGGTGGCGTGGAGTCATCATCAAACGTAACATCGAGAACGGGCACTACGATCCCGAGTTCGTAAGTATGGAAGCTCTACAAAGAGCATATGGCAATTGACAAAGAAGTAAAATGAAGGTTGTAGAACTGCTAAGGTACGAACCAGAGAGTGGCAAACTCTTTTGGAAAGAGAGACCTAAAACTTGGAGAAAAGATACCTTAGAAGCTGGTTGCATAAACTCTTTAGGTTATGTACAATTGACCTACAAGAACAAGCAGTACCTAGGTCACAGACTAGTTTGGGAGATTGTTTATGGGAACCACCTGAGCAATCTCTCGACCATTTGAACGGAGATAGGGCAGACAATAGATTGGCTAACTTAAGGTTGGCTTCTCCAAAAGAAAACTCTTGGAACCGTAAAGCTCACAAGAACACTAGCTCTAGGTTTAAAGGCGTATCCTTCTATAAAGACTACAGCAAGTGGCAAGCCAAACTTGGAGACAAGTTTCTCGGCTACTTTGAGAAAGAGTCCGATGCTGCACAAGCCTACGACAAAGCTGCAAAAGAGGTTTATGGAACTTTTGCAAAGACTAATATTCAGGAAGGGACTTGACAAAAAGTGTCAAATCGTTACAACATTCAGCTTTCCCTAAAAGTAGATGAGGATGCAAACTTCCTTGAGGCAGACCGTGAGGCAACTCTCTCTGTCCTTGAAGACCTTATCTCTGCTGCTATCTACGATATCGATGACGTGAAACTCCTGTACATTGAGGTTGAACAAGATGACTGATCAAAAAGAAATCATCAGCGCCACGCAATACTCCCACTTCGTGGAGTCCATGATTGTCACCACTGGTGAAACTCGACAACTAGAGAACCTTTTTGGTCTGATGAGTGAAACTGGTGAGGTTGCTGGTAAAATCCAGAAGGCCATTCGAGACAACAAAGGTGAGGTTGATGTAGATGCCCTTGCTAAGGAACTGAGTGATGTGCTCTTCTACACTACTGCCTTGGCTAACATTATCAACGTGGGTCTGCAAGGTCTGATCGAAATCAACACTTCCAAGTTGATGGCACGTAAAGAAGCTGGTACAATCCAAGGTTCAGGAGATGATCGCTAATGCCTTATGTCCTAAAGACTAAAGAGGGTAAGTATCTACGCTCTCGGAATGCTTTTGAGACTGTGTTAACAGACAACCTCTATATAGCAAGAGTGTATACGAGGAAGTCTGATGCTACTCGTTCAGGAAATAAACAAGGTAGGTACAATAAAAAACCTGCAGAATTGTTTCCTGTAGAGATTGAAATCAAAGAAGTGTCATGACCGTTAGGGAACTAATCGAGAAGCTACAAGAAATCAAAGATAAAGATAAGCGAGTGGAGTTCTCTCAGGAGGCTTCACTCGTTGAGTTTAAATGGCATGAACATGCTCATGACCATCCACATGCACTGGTGATCGGATAATATGAATAAGAAAGTAGAGTACATCTACTACGTCTATAAACACACGGACCCAAGGACTGATGAGCTTATTTACATAGGTCATGGTTGCAGGGGACGAGCTTGGATTCACGGAAGTGAAAAGACTGTGCTAAGGAGTACGGATCATCTAGCTCACCTTGAAGTTATGACTCAAGACGGATTTATAGCAACAGATTGGGTAGAAGTAGTAAGTTCAGGACTGTCTAAAAAAGATGCTTGTAAGATTGAACAAGAACTCATCAGAGAGTTGCAGCCAACTTATAACAAGCCTCAAGGAAAACATCTGTTAAAGCTTAGCAAAGATCAACTGGACCTTTGTAAAGAGCTACGAGAACAAGGTCTTTTCTACCATCAAATCGCAGAAGAGGTGGGGGTAAGCACTATGACTGTTTACCGAGCACTTAACGGACAGACAAAGAATATCAAGGTATAAAGATGCAAACTGGAACTAATTACTTGCCGACAGACTACTCGTCATTTATTGCAACATCCCGCTACGCCCGCTGGATTGATGACCTTAATCGACGTGAAAGCTGGGGCGAGACTGTCTACCGTTATATGTGTAACGTAGTTGGTAAGGCTGCTGCCCACAAACTCTCTGCAAAAGAGTGGGAAGACCTCTTCTACACAGTTGAGAACGCTATCCTTGGCCTTGAAGTGATGCCCTCTATGCGCGCTCTGATGACCGCTGGGCCTGCTCTTGAGCGTGACAACGTTGCTGGCTACAACTGTGCCTACATGCCTGTAGATGACGTCCGTAGCTTCGATGAAGCTATGTTTATTCTCCTGTGTGGCACTGGTGTTGGCTTCTCGGTTGAGCGTCAGTATATCAGTAAGCTCCCGGAAGTGCCTGCTACTTGGGGTGACAAAACTACTAGCATCTTCGTGGAAGACAGCAAGGAAGGCTGGGCGCGTGCTCTGCGTGCTTTGATCAGTCTGCTCTACTCGGGTATCATTCCCACTTGGGATGTGTCTGCTGTGCGTCCTGCTGGCGCTAAGCTCAAGACCTTTGGTGGTCGTGCCTCTGGTCCTGCTCCGCTGGTAGAACTCTTCAACTTCGTGATCAACGTCTTCAAGGGTGCACAAGGTCGTAAGCTCTCGTCTATCGAATGCCATGACATTATGTGTAAGATTGGTGAAGTTGTTGTTGTCGGTGGCGTTCGCCGCTCTGCGATGATCAGTTTGTCCAACCTCTCTGATGATCGTATGCGTCATGCTAAATCTGGCCAATGGTGGGAAAACAATGGATATCGTGCGCTTGCTAACAACTCTGTGGCATACACAGAAAAACCCGACATGGAATCCTTCATGCGAGAATGGATTTCCCTCGTTGAAAGCAAAAGCGGAGAGCGAGGTATCTTCTCTCGTACAGCAAGCGTCAAGCAAGCAGGAAAGAACGGAAGACGTGACAGCGGCTATGATTTTGGCACTAATCCTTGCTCAGAGATTATTCTTCGCCCTAACCAGTTCTGCAACCTCACAGAGGTCGTGGTTCGAGCTACGGACACACTTGAAGACCTTGAGCGTAAGGTAAAGCTAGCTACCATCCTTGGGACTATCCAGTCTACGTACACTCACTTCCCCTATCTGCGTGATATTTGGCAGAAGAACACTGAGGAAGAGCGTCTGCTTGGTGTGTCACTGACTGGGATTATGGACCATCCCTTCCTTAGTGGAAAAGCTTTTACTAATCCTTGGTGGCCCGATATGGCTTTCTGGGGAGAAGTAGACTCGCTTCGTTTACCACAACTCTTGGAGCACCTGAAGAATGTTGCCATTTATACTAATGCTGAGTGGGCTAAACTTCTTGGCATACCTGTTAGTGCTGCGATTACTTGCGTTAAGCCCTCGGGCACAGTCAGTCAGCTTGTGGATAGTGCTTCTGGCATCCACGCCCGCCACTCTGCTTATTATATTCGCACTGTTAGGGGTGATAACAAAGACCCACTGACGCAGTTCATGATTGATCAGGGTATTCCTAATGAGCCTGACGTTATGAAGCCTGACGCCACTACGGTCTTCTCGTTCCCGATGAAGTCACCTGATGGTGCCATCACCCGTAATGACATGACTGCACTGGAACAGCTTAAACTGTGGTTGATCTATCAGCGTCACTGGTGTGAGCATAAGCCTTCCGTCACTGTCACTGTTCGTGACCATGAGTGGATGGAAGTTGGTGCATGGGTCTACAAGCACTTCGATGAAGTGTCTGGTGTGTCCTTCCTGCCTCACAGCGATCACACCTATCAGCAAGCTCCGTATCAGGAAGTTGGTAAGCGTGAGTATGAAGACCTTCTGGCTTTGATGCCTGCTCGTATTGATTGGGCTAAGCTCTCTGACTACGAGACGGAGGATACTTCAAAGGGCACTAGTCACTTCGCCTGTGCAGGCGGTTCGTGTGAAATCGTTGATCTGACCTAAAGTTAAGGCCCTTCGGGGCCTTTTCTTATTGACAGGTGTAATGAACTAAGTTACTATTGTGATAATTTCAACAGTTAGCCACGGAGTTACAGTGACTACGCAACGCAGGACTAAGTACAAGGGTGCAGAGGAAGAAGCAGCAGTAAAGCTGAAGCCTTTGCAAGCGTTCAATGCAAACCAAAAGCTTTACCTTAAGGCTCTTAAGGAAGCTACTCAGATTATCGTAACAGGTTACTCTGGTACTGGTAAGACCTACATGGCGGCTACTCATGCAGCCAATCTCTATCTCTCTAAAGTCATCACTAAGATTGTGATCACACGACCAAACGTCCCTGTGGGACGAGACCTTGGCTACCTGCCGGGGGACCTCAACGAGAAGTTCGCACCTTGGGCAGCACCAGTTCTGGATGTGCTTAAGAAGCAACTCGGAGATGCTGTGGTCGAGATTGCCATCAAGCGTGGCAACATCGAAATGTCTCCCCTCTCTACCATGCGTGGTCGTAGTTTTGATAATGCTTTTGTCATCCTAGACGAAGCTCAGAACACTACGATTGAAGAGATGAAGATGTTTCTGACTCGTATCGGTGACAACACTACCGTGGTTATTAATGGAGATATCAAGCAATCTGATCTGCAACAAGGCTCAGGTCTTAATAAGATTCTCCACATGGCTAAGACTCACAATCTTCCTATCCCAATCATTGAATTTGGTATGGATGATATTGTCCGCTCGGATATCTGTAAACAATGGATCATCGCTTTTGATAAGGAAGGACTGTAATGGCTCACTGGGGACCTCTAGTAAACTACAACGCTCCAGATATGAGCTGCCCATCTACTACCTGCCCTAACTGTGGTATCACGTACCCTAACTACGTGATTCACAAGTGCCCTCTTCAAGTTATCTCACCAATGGATATTGTAAATAACTACCACGAGGAAAAAGGAAAAGCTATTGTCTCTACCAAGGAGTCTGGTAGCAAGATTAAGTCCAATGGTGGTCCAAGTGCTTACTACGACTTTCCCGCAGGTGCTAAGACCCTAAATGATCTATTGGAGTATAAGGGTGATACTCAGTGGCTTGGGGATACGTTTCACCTAGCAAACGTTGTTAAGGCAGCATGGCGCTGGGGAGATAAAGAAGGTACTTCAAAAGCCTACGATGCCCGTAAACTTATCTACTCTGGGTGTCGTCTCCTTATGAAGTATGCTGGTGTGCAAGCTGTTCGTAGTACACTTCAAGCAATGCTAGATGATGAGCAATTTAAGGATAAGACATGATTAGCGCAGTATTCCTAATCTTCTTTCTAGATACCAATGACTCTATGTACTACGTGGATCAACGCACTTTCGAGACTATGGAAGAGTGCAACCTGTGGGCTGAAAGTGAGAAAGAGCGTCAACAGAAGCTTGTTAAGGAGGGGAAGAACAAACCCCACCGAGTAATTCACACTTGTATCAATTGGGGTGGCGATGCTTGAATTTATTGCAGGGTTTCTAATCGCATGGATCATCCATGATGTATTCTTTCCCGCCTACAAAGACGACGATGACGACACAGATGAAGATGATTGGAACTATCGATGAAACCGTTTGACGAGGGTCGGCTCTCCTTTAAAAAGGGCCAACTGACTAATCCCTACAATGCTGATACTAGTCGCTATCGTGACTGGCAATTCGGCTTTGATCGGGCTTACTTTGAGAACCTAACTAAGGTAAAGGAGCGTGAGGATGGCCGGAAGACCGGGGCGTCCACGTAAGCTACCTATCGAAGTAGAGGCTGAGAAGTTTCTACAAGAGAAAGGTAAAGTTGAGATTACCCTTCGCCACCTGTATATCGCAGCAGCTATGACTGCACTGATCCAAAAAGGTATACGGCCCGAAGAAATCCAAACTGAAGCTGAAGCTTGGGCAGACATTATGCTAAAAGAATAGGGGCCACTGGCCCCTTTCTTCATTTTGGTGTAATAATACGATCCCAGTTATCTATCAGGTAGAGGATTGTCTCTAGCTTCTCCTTACCACCTTCTTGTTTAGCGATATCGGAGAGGGAGTCTTCTTGTCCCAGATACTTCAGGACTTTACGAAGATCACCTTGAGGCTTCTTCCCGATCTGTTCCAGAAGGCTTAGACTACCCTCCGAGCCAGCACCAGTACGAATCATCCTACGTACAGATTCCTTAGCGGGGTCAATCACTTGTGTCTTAACTAGAAGCTCCCTTTGCTCCAAACGTAGCTTGTTGAAGTCGGGATACTTCTCCATCAGCTTGTTAGCGTAGGCATTCAGGATCGGAGCAGCAAGACCATCCATACGGTTTTTGACCATAGGGTCACCTTCCCACTTGATAGCCTGCCATGACTTCATACCAATAGAGTTAAACAACTCTTCGACTGTAGTGTTCTCACCAGTGGAACGAGAACCAAACAAGGTCTTACCCAAGTCAGCACCCACGTCAGTTCCTTTGGTCGGTGAGAGACGAGTCTCTTCATCAAGCACCGGGAACATCTTGTCCACGTAGCGCAGAGCTTCCATAGCAAACACGTCACCCTGACGGCGGTCAATAGGATCAGCGTTACCCGTAGCCACACCCACGATCTGGTTAGGAACATCCAGAGGACGAGTAGCACCGGAGATGAGGTTACCCATAAAGCCCTTGATCTGATCAACCATACCCCAACCAGCAGCTTCTATTTCTCCACCAGTGGCTTGCTTAAGGATTTCCTGCACAGCCTGAATACCATCTTGAGTGGTTCTAAAGGTGTTAGCTCCATAGACCTGCACCAGTTCCTCAAAGAGAGGAGCAGGCACAGCACCATCTTTATAGATGTGACCAACAGCTTGACCAGCAATACGGAAGTAAGAGTCAGGGAAGTCGTAGGTCTTATCTTCAATGCTACCATCAGGACGACGCTCTTGGTTCCAAGCCAGACCTTCTTCGATCTTATCCACAGCAGTTAGACCCATACTAGCGGCAATAGACCAGCCAGCCAAACCCTTAGCAAAGAGTTCCATACCTTCATCTTGGTTAGCATCTACCAAAGCGCCTTTATTAACTTTTATGGCGTAGTGGATGGCATTAAACATAGAGAAGTCACCAATGGTGGCTACGCTAGTGTTAAAGAAACGACCAAAGGGAATGATAAAACCCCCAACTGTACTGTTAGAAACTTTCTCCATAAACTTGGCACCGATGAGCATAATGTTGTTGCCCTTCTTATCTGACCAAGCTTTAGAAGCAGTCTCCCGTTGAGTACGATCAAGTGCACGAGCAAGCACTTCAGTCTGGAACTCCGGGGATGCCATCTTGATCCACACATCAGGCTGGCTCATAAACTCGTCATAAGTCTGGCCATACTGACGGAGGATTTGACGATCAAGAGCCGTCATAAGAGAGAAAGTCTTAGTGATCTGATCCTGAAGGATCACACCAGTAGTCTTCTGAGCGACGTCAATGTACTTCTCAGTACCTTTGGTGAAAGCATTCTCAGGGATGTTAAAGTCCTTGAGCGCACTACCAGAAGCAGCCATACCCACATCACCAGTCAAAGTCTTAGAGAGTTCTGCCTTAACAGAAGGCATCTGCTCCAAGAACTCCATACCTTCACGCAGGGTAGCATCATGGTTGAGAATAGCCCCACCACGACGAGCGATACTCAAGAGAGTGCCACGACCTTGTTGTTGCAAGAGCTTACCAGCATCAGCTTTACCACCAGCACGTAGGAACGTACCAGCCCCAAACTCAAGAGTACCTTGGATAAGGTCAGAGGTAGTATTCAGCAAGCTGAGACCAACCCAACCTTTAAGGTTAGCTGCGGTAGTAGCAGGGTGAGAGGTCACAAGACGCTTCCACGAGGAAAGCACCCACTGCCCATAAGCAGTCTTATCAGGGTCCTTAGCGTTGACTCCAAGAGCCTTCTGTACAGTTGACAGATTGTCACGGGTAGCAAGAATCTTAGCATTCTGAGATGATACGTTCATAGACTGAGCGCCTACACGAACAGCTTCACGAATTTCCTGAGCAGCAACTCTAGGATCATACGAGGTCAGAGCCATCTTGCTGTTAGTTGCTTTCTCAAAACCCTTAGCGAGAGTTTGGAAAGCCTTAGGCTCCATCCAACCAATTGCATCAGCAAGGAAGTTAGTCAGGTTGTCGTCCTTGTTACGAGGAACAAAGTAGAGACCCGCGTTAGCAAGCTCATAGGTGTAACCATTAACATTGTTACCAGCGTTGTCAACATAACCAAGGGTGAGGTACTTGTAGAACTCTTTGGTAGTCTGAGTGCCCTTAAGCTGACCAGCATCTTCAATCCGCTTCATAGAAGCCAACCAGTCAGTGCTCTTCTCAATGTTGTCCAAGAAGTTCTTTGCAGAACCTTGGAATGTTGCATTGACCTTGTTGATATCCACAAGGGATTTCATAAGCTCCATAGAGGATACAGGGTCCCGACCACGCATAGCTCTAGAAATGGCGTTAAACTCGGGCGTAGCCTTCGGGAGAAGCTTACCAATGCCCTTCCCAAGACCTTTAGCCCCTGCAGCTACAGCAGGAGTTACAAGCGCTCCAAGAGCCGCTACGGCAGTCTGAGGGATACTGTAGTCTTCCTGCACACCAGTGATCAAACGAGTTTGTTGGTAGGCTACGTCAGCACCAATAGAAGCCACAGCATCTACACCGTAGGATGCCACAGCAAACTTCATAGCTTCTTTCTTAGCAAGGTCCAGAGTACCGCTAGCAGTGGTCTGAGCCACAACTCTCTGAGCAGCTTCTGAAGCTGCTTGAGTAGTCATACCAGCCTTGATGTTAGCTTCAGTGATTTCCTTCAACACAGTGTTGGTGACTGAGCCACGAACTCGGGCGTTACCGATCTGAGCAAAACCCCTCTGCATAGCTTGTTGAGCAGCAGCTTCAGCAGCTTGTTGTGCAGCTTGCTGAGTCATACCCTTCTTGATACCCTGCTTAAGAGTGGCATCAAACATAGCCTTAGCGCCCGTACGGAGAGCCATAGTGGCCCCTTTGGTACCAGCCTGAGCAAATGCCTTACCTACACCCAAACTCACCAGAGTCATAGGATCAACAACGCTAGAGTAGAGGTAGTCCCCTACAGCGTCAAAGGTATCACTCCAAGTACCTTCCCCAATCAGAGCATTGTCCATCTTGTCGAACAAGGTGTAACCTTCACCAAGTGCAGCCAAGGACTCATCCTCAGCGCCAGCAGCGTAGGCAATCTCGTTAGCCAGAGACACACTGTTACCAGCAGTCAATGCACGATGGTAGTTCAACCAAGTGTCAAACTTCTCTTCTTTGGTTCTGATATCAGATTCAGGGTCAATCAGAGTGCCATCCTTGTAGCGATAGTTGAGGTTCTTCTCAACCAAGGCCATAAGGTTGTCATCTTCAAGGAAGTCTTTGCGGGTGAGACCACGGTCTCCATAGCGCGACAACACAGACTCAATATCACCAGCAGGTGCTTGAGACTCTATAGGCAATGCAGGAAAAGCCCCCGTAGGGGCTTGGTTTCCATACTTCTCCCAAGGTTTAGCTTGAGTAGGTGCAGTAGGTGCTTGAAATTTAGTCCAAGGACCTTGAATCGTATCAGCCACTGATAGGCTCCCAGTTGTTAGGGTCAGAGGGATCACCACCCAAGAAGCGATAACCACTCTCTTCATAACCCGGTTGGATTGTAGAATTATCCTGAGGGGGGTTGATTACGCTACCCCAGACACCGAGAAGTCCCGGAGGAGCATTGGCAAGTTCAGGGTCTTGTGCCAGATAAGGTTCGATGATCTTGTAGGCTTGTTCCTGACCATACATCTGGATAGCCCCAACAGGATTGTCTTCATCCAACTCTGCAATAGCACTGTCAAGCTGGGCAGCACGTTTGCTAAGAGTACCGAGCAGAGCATCATCTTCCGGCAACTGAGAAATCTGATCCTCAATCTGTGCACGTTCTTGAGAAATAGCTCCACGAAGAGTTTGGTTAGCAGCACCAATGATCTGGTTAGCTTTCTCAACAGAGTACGGTTCTTCAGGTACATAGGTAGAAGTAACGCTAGTGCTTGCAGGGCGAGATGCAGTTGCACCAAGGAACGCTAGATCATCTTCTCCAAGGCTGTTAGCAAACTCATCACCGTAGTATTGAGCAGCAAGAGCCTTAGCATCAACTTCTTCACCAGCATTCACAGTTACAACAATACTA
>JACCDX010784340.1_pt1 | contig 29664 bp, 43 predicted proteins | sample 7449681 | NCBI WGS metagenome assembly JACCDX01 (sample SAMN15323450, study PRJNA562643) | freshwater metagenome | isolation source: river surface water | place: USA:Blue River Watershed | collected 2017-08-18
ATAAACTCCGTTCTGTTTAACCGTTATTAAGAATTAGGCAGGGTGATAACGGTAATCACCTTTTCGGTCTGCATAACCTAGCCTAGATGTATAATAATAGATAATTATACATCTCGCAAGTATTTCATTATTTCGGCAGCAGCTTGATCAAATCCATAACAAACGATTGCTTTATATCCTAGCAAATTGGCTTGCTCTATAAAGTATGCTTGCTGATCAGATACTTTGCCTTTTGCGCTTTTCATCTCAATAAATAGCCCGTGATACTTACCTATAGGCTGCATCAAAAATAAGTCTGCTACGCCAGCTAATACGCCTTCTGCCTGTAGTTTCATTGCAGTAACAATATTTCGCTGCCCACCGTTAGGAATAGCAAACATAATTAGCTTTGGATATTGCATACGAAACCACTGGATTAGAGCCTTCTGCTCTTGATGTTCATTCTGCTGCATAGCCATACCTTAAAATAATTTAAAAATAAATGTATAAAATGCTTGCTTTCGATTATACATTAGTTTAATCTTAACTCATGCGCGATTTGCGCTATTTAATAAGGATACGAAAATGAGTTTAGAAAGTCTTAATGTGAATGGCATCAATATGGATGTTTATTACACTTGTCACGTAGAGCGAGATCCGTTAGGAACTGGCGATAGCCCAACTGAATACTATATCGATATTACCGAGATTGAAATTGGTGCAGATACACAAAATGTATATGAAATTCTGCCAGAGTATATTAAAGAGCAGATCATTGATAAATTAATTGAAATTGAGGGTAACTAATCATGGAAAATTTAATTATCACTGTATTAGGCTTAATCATTGTTTTGGTAATACTTGGTATTGGTGAAGTATTAGCAAAAATATTTGATTGGAAGTAATCATGTCACAGCAAGAGTTTTACGAAACCGTGCAACGAGAGCAAGAATATTTAGAGGATACGAAAATGAAAAATATAGCGACAGCATTAGTAAAAGCACAAAAAGATTTTGCACCAGCATTGAAAAGCAATAACAATCCATTCTTTAAAAGCAAATATGCAGATCTATCTGTATGTATCGAATCAGTAATTGATTCATTGCACAATAACGGAATCGCATTAATTCAAAAAAATCACGATTGTGAAAACGGTATCAAAGTTGAAACAATCCTACTTCACGAATCTGGTGAGCAATTTAGCGGCGGTATCTTGCACGTTCCAGCAATTAAAAACGATCCACAGGCTTACGGCAGCGCACTTACTTACGCACGTAGATACAGTTTAATGGCTACTTGTGGTATTGCCCCAGAGGATGATGATGGCAATGCAGCAAGCAAGCCAAAAGAAGCCGCAGCACCTAAACAAGTTGAAACGCCTAAACCAGTATCTTTAATCACAATGGATCAAGTGGCTGAAATTCAAGCATTAGCTAACGATGCTGGTGTTGAATTATCTGCAATTTGCGCTGCTTGCAAAGTTGATTCATTAAATAAAATTCCATCTACGATGTTTGCAAGTGTAATCAAAAAACTTAATGCTAAATTTATTAAGGAATAATCATGCAAAAACAAACTGATCGCTTAATGGCTTATTTAGATAAAAATAAAACAATTACGCCAATGCAGGGATGGAATGATTTAGGTATCTATCGATTATCAGATACCGTTTATAAATTACGCAAATCTGGCGTTGCAATATCTACTAGAGTGGCAACGGTTAAGAACCGTTTTAATGAATCTTGTCGAGTGGCTAAATATGTATTGGAGTGCAAATAATGGATGCTGTAATTTTTGTTAAAAACTTCTACGGTATGAAAGTAGCGCAAAGTAAACGTACTAAAGATTATTACAATGCACAGCGCGAAAAGTGTATCGAAACTCTAGGTAATAAATATTGCCTAGCTAACCCAGTAAAAAGGATTAAGTAATGGATGCAATAACACAATTTTTAAAATGGATATTTGCGTTATTAACAATTTTTGTTTTAGGCGTTATTAGCAAATTGTTAGCATCTATTTTTATGTTCGGCTGGAACTTATTTTAGGATACGAAAATGACCTCATTATATGAATTAAGCAGTGAGTACAAATCAGTACAAACTAAATTACTAGAATCTGATTTTGATGAGCAAACTATCGCTGATACGTTAGAAAGTTTATCTGGTGATCTAGAATCTAAAGCAGTAAATGTAGCAATGTTTATTCGCAATGTTGAATCTACAGCAGAAGCAATCAAACAAGCTGAAAAAGATATGGCAGAACGCCGCAAGGTATTGGAAAAGAAAGCAGATAGCATACGCCAGTACCTAAAAGAGAATATGCAGCGATGTGGCATCACAAAAATTGAATCGCCATACTTTGCATTAACTCTTAAAAAGAATCCGCCAGCAGTGATTATTGACAATGCAGGGCAGATACCAGCAAGTTTATATGTTTACCCAGAAGCACCAGAGCCGTTCCCAGATAAAAAAGCAATTGCTGAAAAACTTAAATCTGGCGAGGAAGTATTAGGCGCACATTTAGAGCAAGCTGAACGTTTAGATATTAAATAAGGAAAATAAAATGGCATCAGTAAATAAAGTAATCATTATCGGTAATGTAGGAAAAGATCCAGAAGTTAGATATATGCCTAATGGCGATGCAGTAGCGAACTTTAGCGTAGCTACTACTGATATGTGGAAAGATAAGCAAGGCGAAAAGCAAGAGCGTACAGAGTGGCATCGCATTGTTTGTTACCGCAAACTTGCTGAAATTGCAGAATCATACGTAAAAAAAGGAACGCCTATTTATATTGAAGGGCATATCGCATCTAACGAATGGACTGATAAAGAAGGCATCAAACGCTTAACGACTAATATTGTGACAGAGCAGCTTAGATTGTTAGGCAGCAAAGGTGATAATAGTACGAATAATAGTACTAAAGATAGTACGAATAATAGTGCTGCACCTTCTGGTGATTTTGATTCATTCGAGGATGATATCCCGTTCTAGTTTACGGGCGAAAGCGTGAATAGGTTTCAGCGGTGTTACCTTCGACCGCGTGAGTAGCCCACTTTTTTTGAGAGTTAATTATGAATTGCGAAAGATTATTAGAATTTGAAGCGCGTAAAGTTAAAGTATTTAACTTGCTAAAAGATAGATTCCTATCCGTTGCTGAAATTGCATTAGAAGCTGGAATCGAAAGAAGTAAAGCGCAACACATAGTTACATCGTTAATGGCTAATCATCATTTACATAAATCAAAACGTCAAGCAAGTGATCGAAAAACTGTTATCTGTTACAAGGCTACCGATTATGAATACGTAGCTAAAGATGCAGAGCAGATCAAAAAATACATTAGTAACAGAGTTAAAAAAATGTCTGCTCTGGCACATTCTGTAGATGATGATGTAACACCTAATTACATTGAAAAAGTAAACGATACTACTACAGTGTACAGATTACTAAGCAGAAAGCGCACAGAAGTAGAGCAAACAAAACCAAAAAGGAAAACAGCATACAGAGGGATAGGATCATCTTTTGCGTTGTTTGATGGAGTTTAACTATGCTTAAATGGCTAGATTGTGAAGTACCTAATATTATTAATGAAAGGTTAAAAATGACAGATCCAATTATTACTGAAACGTTTGCGCCACTAGAGCAACTAGGATTAGATGGCACACTTAATGAACGTGGTAGTAGATACGGTAGTTTTATCGGACACGCGCAAATTACGCAAGATTTAAAAGATGTAATTTATGAAAGTTTAAGACTTCGTGAAAAATGTTTAAGTCCAGATCAATATGAAGCATTAGATATGATTTGCCATAAGATTGGCAGAATTATTAATGGCGATCCAGATTATGCTGATTCATGGCACGATATAGCTGGTTATGCTTCACTTGTAGATAAACGATTAAATGGTGAGATTAAATAATGGCAGCTACTAATGATATTACTGGCGATGCAATCCAATCACGTGGCTTATTAAGTAAAGAAGGTGAAGCTGCTTTTGATAGGATTTTTGGCGTTAAGGAACGTAAACAATACATTCCGCCACCACTTGAAATAAAAGATAAAGAATCAGAAAAGAAAGATAACAACTAGGCAAAAAAATCCCTACAGCTTTCCTCAATGTTAGCAGTTAAGCGGCTGTAGGGTAAAAATTTGCTTACTGGAGATAAGTAAGCAGTTTTATATTATCACTACTTATTCATCACGTACATAGTTACTTCAAATCCAAAACGCATTTCTGTAGCTGCTGGTTTAGTCCACATGATGTAGCCTTTCATCAATACTAAGCAAGATTGCTTGTATGTAATAATCTGCCTTTTATGCTACACAAACCATACAGATAATCATTAAATTGTCACTTATATTTTACTTTTTGCCCGTAAACTAAACTATAAGTAAATATACAGGCAAAAAATTAAACTATTTGAGCATATCTGAATTGATCGTTAATCTGCTTACTTCGCCAAAATCTTTACTGTATGTAATAACTTTAGCATCACGCCCAGTAAGCCATCCGCCACGCGCAGCGTAAGCATCAGCAGGTGCTAACGTTCTATGCTGCTCTACTATCATTAAGTTGTTTTCTTTAACATCTACGTGATGTAAATGCCCAGTGTGTGCGTATGCGTATTTAGTTCTGCCAAACATCTCGCGGAATTGACCAGCAAATACTTCACTAACGTTAGCTATTCTGCGCTTATGACCATGATGGAAAAATAATGCAGTCTTACCAAACTCATAAGCGTTATATGGATTAGGGCTTCTATCTACAGTAATTCTAGGTTCATTCTCAAACATTACAGCAAACCATTCACGCAGCCAGATCTGTGATACTGGATCGTGATTAGCATCTGCCATAATTAAATGAACGTTTTGATGCTTTTGCAGAAGCATATTAATAATAGTGCGTAACACGCGTATAGCGCAGCGAACTACTTTAGCAAATCGTGTATCTACATCTAGTAAGTGTTTTGATGCTGGTGTTACTGCATCCATGCCATCAAAATGCAGAAAGTCTGATAATTGTGCGAATACTGCTGTATTTGCATCTGGTGATTGGTGGATCGCTTGCTCAAACCATTTAATAATAAGTTCCTCACCTATTTTTAAATCCCAGTTATCGCCAGTTTCCTCATCCCATGAAAGCATACCAAGATGATAATCTGTAACCACATAACAATTTAGTAGGTTATCTTTACCTAAAGGTGGTGCTGCGGTTAAAGATACACGGGGTATTTCGTCTTTAAATCCTTCGATGGCATCCAACATCATCGCTTGAAATTTATTATCGTCTAAGCGCGTTTTTAGCCATTGTAATCTAGGCTTACCATCTGCATCGTATAAAGTTGAAGTACCGCGAACTACAAAAGGATCTGGAACGATATTTATCATATCGTGTTCTGGTGAAAAGCCCTGTGTTGCAGCTTTACGTTTTACGTTCTTGATTGCATCTTGAATAGTAGATTTATTGAGATTGAGCATTGCTGCTGCTGCTCTGATACCGCCATGTTCATTAACCGCATCTATTAATTCAGCTTGTCTAGCGGTAGCAAACTCTTTAAGCCCTATATCTATGATCATTGCTGGTTTTCCAATGCTTGTATGTAAGTGCCTAGTTTAACAGCATTTTCTTTATCCAAGCAAATACCGCCATCAATCTGGCTATTAACCACTAATTTCGGTTTAGGGGGCTTTGTCTTTATTTGATTCGTCTGGCAAGCCGTCAAAATGATTAGCAAACCAATCAGCAGGATTAGCTTCGAGTGCATCGAGTTCCCTTTGAGCCTTACGCTGCTTGAGTACGGCAGCATAAGACTGTACGAGTGTTAATAATTTATCTAATAAAGATAAAAAAGAGATCATTTTTTATCGGCTGTAAATACGCCAATGATACCAATAACAGCTAAACCTAATGCTACGATAGCATCAGCTTGTGCTGGTGAAATTGCAACGCCACAAGCTGTAGCAATAGCTACTAAGCCGCGCCATGTTGAAGCCTCTTTACCACGTGCTAAGATCAATTCTTTCATACTTTTTTCCCTTCTTGTAAGTCTTTCAGAGTTAAACCGCCAGTATATTGGCAATGCGCCAATTCTTTAAATTTTTTCCAACGCCCTGCCCATTCTAAGCCGCACTGTTCTGCAATAACACCGCATACATTAAACAACGCAACATCATTCCAAACTGCTTTACCATTCACAATAGGCACAAAATCAAAAGCTACTTTGTAGTTATGGAACGATTGACCAGCTTTTGCATTGGTAACAATCTTACCTGCTGCCGTTCTACCTTGTGCATACAGCGCATTTTGTGATTCAAAATCACGATATGTGCTAGTAATCAAAATATCAATGCCAGCAGCTTTACAGGTATCTATAAACTTTTTGCACAATATTGATACTTTTGGATTTAAATCAGAGATATTACGAGAATTAATCATTGGTTTTGGGTTCAAAGTTGATCTGCATGGTTAATCCAGTTTCCTTTTCGTAAACGCATACTTCTGAATTGTCATCTAATACTATGACTAATTCGCCGTTAAATACGCCTACTTGTATGATCTCTTTACCGATCATGTGTTCAAAGTAATCTTGTATTGTGCCTCTAAGTTTGTGTACTGTCATTTTGAGTACCAATCACTTCATCTATTAACTTATGATTAATTTCAAATTCAGCTAGGCATGAATCGCAAGTATCCTCGTTACCTTGCTCATTCATAATGAAAGCATGACGGCAATGTTTACAAAGGATAATTTTATTAATGAATGATTGCTTCATTTATGAAAGAAAACACTTGCCAAAAAACCAACGAAACCGCTTACGCCACTTGTGATAGCCATACCCATCCAAAAACCGCCCTTTGATTTGTTAGCTAATTCTAGTAATGCTTTAATATCTTGATCCATCGATGTAATGCGTTCACCCATTATATCGACTTTAGAAATTAGCTTACCGTACTCGACTGGATCAATCTCACTCATGGCGCGTTCCCGTTATTAGTTTTTTGGTGTGACCAATGGTTCTACCACTGGCGGAATAAAGTTAGGATCATTATGCCATGCAATAGGAAAAATCGCAGCAATTACATCTACATCGGTAGCAGCATTTACGGAAGCAACAGCATCGCTTGATTGTGCGCGAATAGAATCACGCCATAGCATCCAATCAACTTTGTAATTAGGATCACGTAAATTACGTGCCTCTACATAATCAGTAGGCTGCAATACTGTGAAAGCAGTTTGCTTGATCTCTGTAACAGCGTTAGCTTTTACTTGATCCAATTCTTTAGGATTATTAATATAGGTTAATACGCCATCTTTAAGAACGTTAGATACCCAGTAATATTTACCATCTTTAGGTTCGCCAACAGTCTTAACCTCAACTAAGCCCAGTGCTTTCTTTTGCTCTGGTGTTGATTGATTTAACCATGATGATGGATAAGTTACGCCATCAATATCAAATTGCGTACCTTCGTTAATGTAAGTATCAGATTTTTTGTGCCAAAACATAATTTTTCCTTTAATTATCTAGCGTTACTTGAAGCGAAAGGTGATTCAGCAAACGCGGCATAAATAAATGTAACCCCAGAGTTATTATTATCACCAGTTGTATTTCTAAGTTTGAAACCATTAGATAAAATATCTAAAGGAAAAGAACTTCCGCCTTCTGCGTTTGCTAAATCTGGATATAAATAAGCTGCGGCAGCATTGTATGTACTGCGAGAAGTATCGGTAATTTGCCAATCGTTACCAGACTGACTGCTTGCTTTTATTAAAATAAACTTAGGTCTAAATCCTAAGTAAACAAAAGTACCGTCTGTACTGCCATTGCCTGTGTATGATCCAAACTTAGAGAAGCCAGATATTTCAGAGAATACATAAGCTACCATAGTACCAGTATTGAATCCACCATTCGCTACACTAAATACATTTGCTGTAGGTGCAGTATTATTCCATGCGTTAATATCACCTGCATAAGCTGCCGTGCTATTTAGTAATAAATAGCCATTTTGACCTACACCACTATTAGCACTTTGATGAAATACACCCCATGCGTTTGCTGTAGAACGTGATTTTGCAATAATCATTTTAGGTGCTACACCAAGCCCATGACCAACTGTTCCAACTGCCCCGCTACCAGTCCAAGTCACCACACTCACACCAGCAGTAGGATTAGCCCTTACTTGTGATGAGATAGAGCCATTAGTATTGGTTACAGTAGATGAACCTGCATCCCATTGCCAAGCTACTAATGAATTTGCGTTAGTATTAAAGTCACCGTTAGATCCTACAGTAAATCCATTGCTATTGAACGATTGTAATGTTTGTGCGTTAAATGCTGATTCAGCAAAAGTTCCGTTTGAATATAAAGCATATCCAGCACCACGAATTGCATCAAATAAACCATGATAGTTAGCAGCACTTCTATCTTTTAACCAAACAAAATCAGGGCTAAATCCAGCAGCATTGGTAACAACTTTTCCACTAGAGCCGTTTCCACTATAAGTAGTAGCATCCATATACTGATTGCCCTTCTTAATCGTAGCAGCAGGTAAATTAGCTGTGCATAGTGCTACATAGCCGCTAGGGGGCGTATATACAAAAGAACGATTACCAAAGTTAAACGCATTGTAATAAGTAACGCCAGAACCAGCATTATCGCAAACCATCGCTGGAATCCAATTAGTACCAGATAACGTACTATTGATTACGCCTTGACTTGTATTATTTTTATAACAAGTTAATGATCCAGTAGATCCATCGTAGGCAAATCCAATTACATCACCAGCAGTATATGAAGCTGCATAAGCAGAGTTAGTTCCGCTTATCATTTTTTGCCCATTATTCATGTAATATACGCCAGTAACTTTTGATATAGCCATCTGCGTATCAGCAACAATACCAAAAAATGTATTTGTTGTTGGAGTTCCAGTTCCTACAGTAACTTCCCAATAATATTTACCAGAACTCATAGACATAGTTGCGACTGCTACTTTATTCTGATTAGCAGCAGCATCACCTACCTCTAAATTACCTCGTCTAAATGAAGCAATACTCCAAGCTGATAATACATTATTATTTAATGGATTCATTGTTGGATAGTTGCTATTAGGCTGTGTACCGCCTACAACAGAACCATTACCACTAGGAACGTCATACATCCAGCAATCAGTAACACCAGCACTACGAGTGAAATTATTAAGTGTCCAGTTGTTACTGTTACCACTTGAATCGTAGCCTAGTGTTGTAGTGCTTGTGCCGTTAGAAAATGGTAAGTAGAAGCCATTAGTGCCGTATGTACCTGTATATTTTTTAGCTACCCATTGACCAGTAAGTACGTCTGTTTCACCAAAAGCAGCAGGTGTTAAGGCTTGACCGTCAACAAAGTTGACTTCTGTCATGTAGCCATCTGTAAATCCAAAGTTAGGTGATGTTTGTGTTGCAGTAGTATAACCAGCACCTAAAGCGTGTTGTACTGCCGTATTAAAATTAAAACTTGCACTCAAACTTGGATATGTTGCAGTAGAAAATGCAGTAACCCTAACTCCGTTAATATATAGAATTACTCTATCAGATGATGTGGCATTATTAGTATCGACAACTACACTAATGTGATAAAAAGCAGAAGGATCACGAAATACTTGTGTTGTTATTAACTCTGCTGCTGTCGATGAGCCATTTTGAAACAACAATCGTATTGTATTGTTTGCAAGAAAATATAATCTTGATTCATTATACCCAGCAGTTGAAACAGCACTACCAAAAAATACTTGATCTGTAGATAAATTTGCTCTTTTGATCCATCCACTAAAAGTCCATTTTTTTGCATCTGTTGGTGTTAAAAATGTTCTACTTAATGACTGACTACTTGCACTTTGAAAGCGCAACGAATTAGAGATTGGATAACCGCCCTCTGAAATAGCATTACTATTTTGAAGTAAAGACATTAGCTTAAAGCCCCAGATGAAGTTACATAAACGTTAGTACCATCACTCATGTAGCTAAGTAGATAAGTACCAGCAGTAGAGATAGTAGATAGTAATGATGCGCCTACTTTTGTAGTAGATGCTGCACTGATCGCATAACCGCCACTATTAACAAGCAATACATAGCCAGATTGACCAGCAGTAATATTGGTAAATGTTAGTGTAAATGTGCCTGTAGGTGTGCATTTAAAATTGTTGGTTACATTCATATCGAATGAACCATCATTATCAGTAGTAACAGTTCCGCGCTGTGATGCGGTAAATGTTTGCAATACAGCTAAAGCAGCAAATCCCCAGTTTACATCGGCGATATTACCTTTATTGATCCATCCATCATTAGCAGCGTTACGTTGCTTTAGAATCCCAGTAGCGGTATCTGCCCACCACATATAAGAATAAGTAGTAGCAGGTGCAGTTGCACCAGAACTAAGACTAGCTAACGCTTGCAGAGATTCGTTAGTTTCCTGTCTGAATAATGAACGCGATACGTTCGCTATGTTAAAGTCTGCTTGTGACATTTAGAAGCCTTTCGCTATGTAATCAAACGTTTTATTTATTTGTACATTGCTTGCATTATAAAACGATATTGTAAACCCATTCACTGATTTGCTGGTAATAGAATAATAATCGCCAGTATTCATATTTTGTACAGATACGCCCACCGCAGGGTTAAAGATAAACGGTTTAGTATAAGTAATCACTTTTGCACTTGTGCCAGAGATAACGTCATCACCAGATTCAATACGATCTGGCACATCTACGGTAGCTTCTGCTGCCTCAACTACAATACTATGATAGATATTATCACTTGTTAATCGTAATTCAAACTGATAAGCACGTGCAGTAACATCGGCAAGTGTTGAATTTTGCCAATCACCAAAAGTAGTGCCATCTGTACTAGCGCGATACCAGATAGATGCGCTCACATCGCTAATATATGCAGAATCTACTAACTCCGTACTATCCATTAAATCATCACTATCCCATAGAGATGTTAAATCTAATGCGCGAGCCTGTACTAATGAACCTAATCGCAATGTTTGAACGCTTAGTAGATCAATTTCACCTAAATAGTATGTACCGCTTGATGCAACGCCACCACCAAAATCTACTAGATCATCACCATCAATTAAGCTATCGCTATCCCATAGTTCGGATGAACTTAATACTAAACCGCCAAACTCGCTGCTGTATTGTGTATTTACCTTAGTTCCAGCCCATGTAGGCTGCCCTACAACGCTTTCCACAAAGTTTAATGCCATTACATTAGCAGCATCAGTAATAATGCTTGTGGCGTTAGTAGATAAGTTACCGCTTGAATCTTTAAACTTAGCAAAATAGATACCTGCTTGCAGTGGCATTGTTATTGCCGTTGCATTACCAGCAGCTTCGCTTACTAGATCCTGTGCCGTATCCCATGTAGCAGATGTATTAGGTGAGAATCTAAAATAAACCTTACCGCCTACGCTTACATCTAGATCGGTAGCCGCATCCCATGTAAACAATCCAATAGTGCCTAATGGTGCAACGTTAAAATTAGTTACATCAAGCGGCGCAATGGTTTTACCTAAAATATCTACTGTAGATACTGCTGCTGTAGATTTTCTACCTAAGTTATCTACTGCTACTACTTTAAATATGTATCTGCCTTCTACTAATGGATAAGCCTCAATAGAATTTCGATCTGTAGTTAATATTGTTTCAGAGTTATTGCCTGTTTGATAGCTTACAGAATAGCTAGTAGCTTGTGGCACTGTATTCCAGCTAATAGTAGCTTTAACGCCTACAACGCCAATACCAGCAAGGTATAAAGATTCTACTACAGTAAGATTTTCTGGCGTTACTGGCTTATTGCCACTAACAACGCTTAACGGTAATGGCTGCAAGATTAAATCTTGCTCAACAGCATTAAATTTATCAGAGCGATATGCAAGAGCAGTAATCTCTACTTCGTTCTTACCAGATTCAGAGATAGATACAACGCGCCACTGCTCTGGCACTAAATCACTAATTGAAATAATCCACATCGCATAAGATTCTGGCGCAGCACTAAAAGCACTTGCTACAGTCATTACGTTGCTAGATCCTGCTGCATTAGTGATAACTCTGCTTTCGACAGTGCCATCTGCTAACCTGCAAGATATTTCGTAGGTTTTACCAGATTCAATAGTGATATTGCTATCTAATGTGATTGCAGTAGTAGTAGCTGATTCAACGCGACCACCTAAACGCTTACCAGAGCGATTTGCATCATTCGTTTCAATAATATCGCCAGCTTGAATAAAAACAGAATCTAAACCTGCTTTAAAGGTAATAGTTTCAGTTTCATTTTGCTCACTGTAAATTAACCATCTACCAATACGGTTAGCTTGACCGCGTGATGTGCAGCCAATAGCCACAATATCAGTTTGTACAATGCCATAACGATTGATTGCATCATTATCAGCAACATATTCAATTTTAGGGCGATAAGAATCCTCTGGATCGTTCCATGTAACAAGTGCAACAGTGTGGCGCACTTTGCCGCTTGATCCAGAATAGCTAAACATTCCATCAATGACGTTAGCAGCACTAAAGATTTGCGTTACGTCTTTTGGTGCATCTTGTGATACAAAAATGCTGCCACTTGACCAATAAACCATTGCTCTAAATATAGATGCAATGTTTGATACTATTTGATAGGCTTGCTCTCTAGTTTGCAAATAGATGTTACAAGTAAATCTAGGCTCTAAGCCACCATATCCATTATCAACTAATACATCGCAATATTGAGCGATAGTATATAAGCCCCATTTATCGATCATTGCGCTATCGATTAGTTCACCTAATCCATATCGATCATTGGTAACAATATCGTAGAAAACCCATGCAGGGTTATCTGTCCATGCGGTAGTAAATGTGCCATCCCATGAACCTGTATATACGCGAGTAAGCGGATTGTAATTTGACGGTATTTTTACTTTAATACCTTTAATTTCATATCCACGCACAGGAATACGGTTAAATTGCTCTGCATCAATTTGAACGCCAATCACAGCAGAGTTAGGATAAGCTAACTTAGCATCAATAATTTCTGTGTAACTATCCCAGAATGTTTTATTCTGCAATGCAGAACTCGTGCTATCAGCAGTTAATCGTTTTAATTTAATATCCCATGTATTGCCAGCAGGTAAATTAATTAGATAAGAACGCTGATATTTAGATGTAGTTTTGCCACTAATAATATCAATAGCATCTGGAAAGTATCCTTCGCCATAAGTAATAGCAACACTGCCATCGCCGCTAGTTTTTAATACCCTAAATTCATATTGATCAGATGGTAAAGTAATATTAAATGTTTTAGTTTGTGGCGCAGGTGAATGATACGAAATACTGTTATACCAGTTAAATCCACCAGTAGAATTCCATCCGCCCATACCATAATAGCCATTACCAGAATTTTGATTATTCGTTGTAAATGGATTGCCACTAAATGCCGTAGCTTCGTAATCTAGCCAAGTGCTATCGCCAACTAAACGATATTGGAATTTGTAGTAAATAGTTTGTGGGCGATAATCGCTTGTAGGTGTCCATGTGACTACAATATTAAATTTATCAGCATCAACAGTATTTTTAGATGGATCACCTACAGCAAAATATTCTGTTTTAAATATTTTACGCAATGGATAAGATACAAAACCACCGCCATCGGTTTGTATATCAAGTGCCATCTGCAATTCAGAACCATTAATATCGCCATTAGTTGTATTCTGTGATGTTAGCTGCGGAATTGATACAGTAACTCGTACAGATGTAGTATTAGGATTGGTAATAGTTCTGGTAACAGGTGAATCGTATTGAACCTCTACGCCTACTGGCGATTCTGATTCTGCACCAGCAAAACCACTAATAGGCGTTTGACTCTGTGTGCCAGTGCGACCTTCAACGGTAACGCCGCTAAAGTTATAAGAGTTATCAGAGTTTTGAAGTGGCGTATCGTCAAAATATACAGATTTCAGTCCATCGACTAAACCTTCGATTTCGCCTTCACTAATAAGATCTAGTACGTTTGCATATTGGCGTGAACGTAAACTATCTGGTGCTTCAACAGCAACACGCGAACTTCCGCCCTTGCCTTTTCCGCCACCGCCGCCAGAACCACGAATATCGCTCATAATTGCGCCACACTTAAACCAGTTGAGATTACTTGACTACCAACGCGCAAACGCCCATAACATAACGGCACTGGATTGCCTTGCCCAGTAGTATTGATTGCGCCAGAGAAAGCATAAGAAGGCAAGTTCTCTGGTCTTTCGCCCATATTCATTTTAGTTTTTGGCGGTGCAAATAGCATCTGTGAAATACCACCTAAGACTAAAGAGAATCCAATAGATCCAGCCATAGATGATAAAGACATAGTTCCGATTAACGGCGTAACAGGTAAGTAAATAGATGCAACGATCAGCGCAGCACCTAAGATAACTTTACCTAAACCACTTTTACCAGCAACGATAGGAATAATTTTAATTGTTTTTGATGTGCCAACATGAAGCGAATCTTTATCTGATCGATTCTCTCTACCAGCGACTACTTTGTAAAAAGCCTGTCCATCTTGGATAATTTGCTCTTTAAAATCGCTAAAGTTAGCACAGAACGCACGAATAACTTCTGCTGGTGTCTTAGCATCAACTCTATGAGTTTTACCGTATTTTTCAGCTAAAAAGCCGTACAGAGTAACAGTTAGCATAAAGATTTGTGCCTTACAATTAATGAAGTAATTTTTCGCCAGTATCCGCCATATACATCACGGCTTGAAGCCTTGCCCATCACATGATGCAAGATAATATTGTCACCTAAATATATGGCGCAATGATTAACCACTGCACTAGCAACTTGCATAAGGATTATATCGTGTTTTTGCAGATTATCCACCTTAATGAATCCTGCATCCTCATAATTTTCTAAATAAAGATTATCGCCACGCATCCACCATTCCTGCTGCCGTTTATAATCTTTAATATCTAAATCAAGTTCTCGCTTGTAATAATCCACAAGCATGGCGTAACAATCAGTAACGCCGTGTACAAATTCTCTACCGATCAATGGTGCTTCGTATCCGCTAGGTTCTGTCCAAGTCCAAGTATTTAGCGGATAGTTTACGATCAAAAAAGGTAGATTATGTTTTTCTATTGCAATTAGATCTGCTTGGCTTGGCTTTGGATTGGTATTAACGTGAGAATGAACTACAGCAAGTATTTCGTACTTGTCTGCAATATCCGCATATTCCTCTGCATCGATAACGAACTCATTCTCGCCTTGAGATACGTTAGTGCATGGAACGTACATATTTTTACGTCTGTGACTAACAATAAAGCCGCATATCTCGCGTTTAGGCGAACTATTAACGTGAGCCTTTACCGCTTCTAATATTTCGTCACTAACCATTATCTAATCAAATTAATCGCTGGAAAACCGCCAAAAGGTAAAGTGCCTTCCCCAAATCTTAACTTGCATGAATCTAATCGCTTGCCACAATCATCTACAGCCGTGTTAGATGTAGGCTGATCGTTTTTATCTGCTACTGCGCCACCAGTGTAGCTGCACTCCGCGCTTCGATACTTCCAGATACATACGTTTTGAATACATTGGCGTTTAGGCAAATACTGTCCATCTAGATCTAGTGCGCTTGCTAATTCCCACTCAATAAATACTTTATTCTCACTGGCTTTTCTATCGATGTACCAGATTTCATCATCTAACGCAGCATTAGGATCAGCAGATGGATTAACACCGCCATCAAAATTAACCGCATCTAAATATTTTAAGAATGTACGGCGGCGGATGAATTTAACTTTTACTAAATCATCATTAGCGCGAGCAGCAGCACCTAATAACCCATCAATGTTAGCAACGCGTAATGTTGGTCTAGCTTGCTTTGCACTACCGCTACGCTCAAATCCTTCTGCCTCTACTGGATAGCGTGTATATGTAATGCCATTGAATACAACATTAGCACCCAGTTCATTTACGCCATTATGAAAATAATAATGTTCATCAATGCCAATAGTGTTTAGATCTAATTCAAATAGTTCTACGATGCTACCAGCAGCAGCTTTTTGAATATCGCTAGTGATCGACATTACTCAAATACCTCTGTGAATTGTACTGTTAATGAATCAAACGCATCATTAATCGTATTATTCCACTCACGGCATACCCATAAACCAGCAGCACCGCTAGGCGGTGTCCAGTTAAATGATGTAATTCCGCCTTCGTTTTCTAAGAAGGCAATCACAGCAGCCATATCTGTAGTGGTTTTAGTAAATGTTAGATTCCATACTCTACGCACTGTATTGATACCGTCTGCGATACGTTGCTCATATCCATCACCGAATGATGCAGTTAATACACGCGGTTTAGTTTGAAGTTGTGCGCCATATACAGGGGTATAAGTAAAAGTATTAGGCATATACGCCCCCTTGTCGTTTTTGATCAATCAGAACTTTAACTACTGCTGCTTCTAACTGTTTAGCAAGTTTAGTAGAATCGCCTTGCTCTGTTTTAGATCCAGATTCAGTAATGCTAATTGATACGTTATTAACTTGTGTACCGCCGCCAATATTGCCAGAAGGCACAATAGTACCAGCAGTTTTAGGAACGAATAATTCCTTACCTTTCTCACCTACGATATAAGGCGAATTAGCCATTACATCACCGCCAACAGCGCGAGCAGGTAAGATTCCAGATAGCCATCCCATGAAACCAGATCCAGTTCCACCAGCAGCCATAGGCGCACTGCCTAGTAAGCCACCGATTCCACCTGCGCCACCAATTGCGCCACTAATAGAATTAACAATCGGATCCATGATGCTGCGCTGAATAACTAAACGCGCCAATTCTTTAAGCATACTTGTAATCATATTGCTAAACGTCATTTCAGCACCAAAAGCAAAATCTACCAGTGCGCGACTAGCATCCCTAGAGAAGCCCTCGATAGCGTTTTTAAGTTCCATAAAGCCATCCTGTGTTTTGCCTAGCAACTCTATACGCTTTTGATAGTTTTCATCCTCACGGCGCAGCGCATCATCTTGAGCAGCACCAATCTCAACGGTATTTTGAATCACTGCAATTTTGCGCTGGTGTTCTAACTCTAACTGTTTAAGTCCACGTTCTTTATCGTTGATAATTAATTTAGCGTTTAGATCCTCGTTCTCTTTCTCTAAATCTTGATAGATATTAGTGTAAGCATCGGATTGTGCTTTAGCATAAGCATCAGTTTCCTCAATTGCACGATTTAAAACGTCTGATTCATTTTCTAAGCCACGATTAAACGCTTCTTGGAAAGCAGTTTGCACTTCTAAACTACGTGCTAGATCTAAATTAGCTTGTGCTAGTTTTCTGTTAGATGTAGTAATTTTATCGTTGTTATCTAGCTTATCTTGTAATACTTGTATGTTTGAGCGTTCGCCATCTGTCAACTCACGGATGCTAGTTAATAACTCACGATTAGCTTTTTCAACTTCTTTAGCTGCTTCTGCTGCCTGTTTAGCTTTACGTGCTGCTTCCTCTTGTTGCTTATGTAGTTTTTCAGTATCAACAACAGCGACAGTTGCACTAAAATTAGGCATAGGGGCTGATTGTGGCGTTACTGATCTCATGCCACCAATACGATTACCGAATGATGTGCCGATTTTTTCCTCAAGCGCAGCCACTCGTTTTAGTCTTTCTTCCTCTCTTACGCCTAATGCACCTTTTTTGCGTAAGTATTCTAGATTCTTTTCATCTAATGCTGCTTGTTGCTCTGCATTGCGAATAGGCTCTTTAGGAACTAATTCTCTGGCTTTAGCCATTGCAGAAGTTAAGCCATTTAAAGATGAAGTAAGCAAATCTGTAATCATGCTTTGCTCACCAAAACCAGCAATAACCAACTTAATCTGTTCCCAGAAGTTTGTCCATGATCCAGATATAGTTTTAATTTGCTCTGCTTGATCTCTAAGTTTGTTATTCAATGCTTCATCACCAAAGGCTTTAAGCAATTGATCTGCTGTAATCTTACCTTCGGCAGCTAAAGCACGTAATTCACCTACTGGAACTTTCATAGATGCTGCCAATGCCCTCATCAAGTTAGGTGCATTTTCAGCCATAGAGTTAAACTCATCGCCGCGTAATGTGCCAGAAGCAAATGCTTGAGATAATTGAAGCATTGCGGATGCAGTTTCGCCAGCACCAGCCCCAGATGCTTTTAATGCTAATGCAACGTTTTCTGTAATTAATCCGATTTGCCTTTGATTAGATCCGCTATCTTTTAACGCATTACTGAAACGTGCGTAAACCATTGCAACAGAAGCAATGCTAGTCTGTGCAATTTTGGCAATATCTTGAGATTTAGTTAAGGCTAGATTAAATTCATCCGTTGAGGATGTAGCCATTTTAAGTTGAGCAATGTATTTAGTTTGCTCATCAGCAATGCCAGCAAAGGCTTTAATGCCTTCGATAGATAGGTATGCTTTTGCTAGTGTGCTAACTGATCCAGCAAGATTAACAGATTGCTTACTTGCTTTTTCTGCTTCTGATCCCATTCCGCCTAATGATGATCCAGCTTTCTTAGCGGATGTGCCTAGTGTGTCTAAATCTTTTGAAGCGGTTTTAACATCGGCTGTATCTACCTTAAAACCTAAATTTAAAATATCTACTGCCATGTTATTTATCCTTTTGCAATTCTTTCATAGCTACTCTGTCAAGTTCACAGATTAAATCTACTTCCCATTCAAGCATTATAACTTTATATAGCTGACAAAAGGCTAGAATCTCTTGAAAGCTAATAGGATTTATTACCATTCCGATAGATCTAGAATTGTGTAGTTTAATAAACCACACCCACAAATAGGCTAATGATTGTGGCATATCTGGAATCCCCCACATATCGCGAGGAACTCCAGCAGATTCATAATGCTCACGGATAGAATGTTTTCCATCCGTACTAAGTTTACTTAATGCAAATTCTGCCTTGCAATACTCTAGCAGTTCGTTTACAAGGCTTTCGTGAAATTTGCTGCGTTATCACTTTCCTCAATGATTGCATCTACCCAATGTGGATTGTTTTCTAAAACTTGTTTTAATAATTCTGGTGTGAACTTTTGCTCTACGTTTTTCCATCCAGTAACACGAATAACAGCACCTTCGATATTCTGTGCGCGTAATTCATCAATAGATTTAGGCGGTAAATCTCTGCCTTTGCGTTTAGCTAAATCTTGCTCACGTTGATATTCTGTAAATATCTTTTTTGACCACTTTTGTACTGGTTCTGAATATCTACCAATCACGGTAAAAATAACGCCAGTATTGCTACCGTCTGTAGCTTTCATCTCAACGTCAAAACCTGCCTCTGATTCTTTAATCGCATCAAACGCAGTAATATCTACTAATTTACTCATGTTATGCCCTTTGTAAAAATGCCCATTTAAGAAGCTATGACAGAGTAGAGGGCGGCTACCTTTTCGCTTGCGCTAGTCATAGCTAAACTGTTAAGCCAATGTAGTATCTTGTACTTGGATAGTTGTTTTTTGAACGCCTACGCCAGAACCAACATACTCTAAAGCTACGCCACTGAATGACAAGATAATGACGTTTTCACCATCGTTAGTGCTTGCGCTGCCAATCTTAACGCGTGGCAAGTGGATAGAGAAAGCCTCTGTGTTATCAGCACTATTTAATACATAAGTGATACTGATTTCAGATTCATCATCAAAGTAATTTAGAACTGTCTTATCTTGGAAAATTGCAGATCCATCAATAGTAACAGCCACTTTACCGCGTGATTTAGCACCGATTGAGTTAGAACCGATTACTGGCGTTTGTTGAATGTTATTAGATAATGTAATGTTCAAGCCAGTTACTACGCCGCTTGCTACGCCATTAATAAACAACTTGCCATCTGGTGCAGAGTAAATGCCTTCACCGCTAATAGCTGTAGGTGATGTGAAATACGCTGTATCTGTAGCTGGTTCTGCATCTTTACCTAAGAAGCCGAAATCGATAGTAGCCATTGCATTAGGCTGTAATGCAACAGTCATTGTATCAACTTGCTCACCTAAGAAAGTACGGCTAACGCCAGTATCTTGATAGTATTCCTCGAAAGTAAAGCTATCATCTGTGTGGTTAGTTAATGGTGTGTAAGTTTTCTTACCTTTTTCCAATACTGTTACTGTATCGCCAGCAGCTTCGATTGTACGTGTTTGACCTGCTAAAGCAGATACAGTTAAAGCTGTAGTTGTCATAGAAGTAATTACAAATAAACCGTTATTACCAGCATCAGTAAAGCCGCTTACGCTGATTACAGAGCCTACAGTGAAGCCATCAGCAACGAATGAACCTGTAGAACGCGCAATTGTAGTTGCTGTAGATGATAATACGATCAATGCGCCAGTAGTTGCACCAGTATCAAAATCTTTACGTACAGCAGCTTGGATAAATTCCTCATAAGCATTACCAGATAACTCACCAGATAATGATCCAGTTGATCGGCGTGTGCCATGACGCATATCGCGCATTTGTTGAGATGGTAAAATCTCGTTAGAGTTGTAAGTATCTTTTTCTAACTGGAATGAACCAGTTACACGGCGATAATAATTTGCACCAGAAGCAGATGCTTTAGTACCCCATGTAGATTCTTTTTTAGCAATTAATAGCTTATTAATACCTTGAGCAGATGCCATTTTAGTTTCCTTTCATGTTAAGCCCGTAAAGGGCGGTAAATTGCCTTTTACGGCTTATTACGATTGTACTTCTGCGTAATAACTTATTGTAATTGGAACGACATACCTATCATCCAATTGTACAGCACTTGCGATAGAAGGTGTGCGATCAACTACAACAGTTAATCCATCCTCTACCATAGCCAAACCGCGTTTAAAAAGAGCCTTAATGGCTTCTGCTTTTACTTGTGCAGCGTTTCGACCTATATCTAACGGATAAAACAAAATCACTTCAAACAATCCAACTTCACGATAGTAGCTATCACCGATAGTAGGATTGTCTGGCTGTGCAGGTAGTATTCTTACACGTTGGTAAGCCGTACCAGTAACAGGCGTAAATTGTACGTTCTCATAAGCAGTAGGAAAGTTAGTTTCCAAAGTGTTTAACTTTTTCTCGAACGCTGCGCTAATTTTAACAATACTCATTTAATCGCCTTTTTACCTATGCTATCAAAAGCACCTTGCACTTCTTTAAATGTAATACGGATAAATCCATGTGGTGCTTGCATCGAATAACCATTAATTGTTTTAGCACCGTTTCCATATAATCCGAACTCTAGCTTTTGCACATACGGCAAATTATTAGTAATCCAGATAGTATCACCTAACTTAAACTTAGATAACGATGCAATAGCCCTAGAATTGCTGCTGCTGCCACCTTTATCGGCAGGATGATTAGCAGTATCAATAGAGTTAATGCCAACGTTCCAATTACCGCGCAATCTGCCTGTGTCTACAGGGCTTTTTAATACTACGCGTGTTTCAAGTTCTAATGCGATTGCTCTGGCTACTTGTGATGCGTTATCTTTTGCTTTGTCCAGTATTTTTGACAAATCAAAGTTAAGAGTTGCAACATCCGCCGTAATCATTTTCTTACTTGTAATTCATAAAGCACATTGATTGCAGCAGGTTCTAATGCCTTCACAGCTACAATATTGTAGATAGCATTGTTGATAGTAATCTTATCAGTGGCTTTAGGTTCGATGCTGATCTGAATAAATACTTGTTGATCGCCTTGTTGAATCACGCTATCAGCAACAGATGAACTGCCATCGCCATAAGGCAAGATAACACCATAATCAGTATATGTTTGAGTTGAATTGGTAACTGCGCCAGTTGTAGGATCGTACACGCCAGATACATTGCGCGTAATAGTCATTAATTGACCGAATCCCTTTAATAAACGTCTGGCTGTAGCCTTTAGTGGATTGTAATCCATTATGTACGCACCACTTGGCGTGATACCCCAGATGTGCTGCTTAAAAACACAGCAATCATATTATCAATCGCACGGTATTTAGTGTAAGGCACTTGTGTATTATCGTATTCAACTTCTAAAACGCCGACTTTCTCGCGTTTAGTTACACGGGTAATATCTGGTGCTAATTCTGTAGTGCTTGCTTTGTATGCTAATTCAGCACAAGCATTTTTAATCTCTCTTGGCACTTCATCATTAGGATAAAAGCTAAATTGATTAAGAAAGGTAAAATCTGCTCTTGGCACTTCATCACGTGGAAAGCTAAGTGCTTGATCCTCTGTGTGACGATAACCTAAGAAGCGTAGGCGATATACTTGCTCAATGTAATCAGTAGCCTTGCGTAACGCTATCTCTTTATTAGATTGTGTTAGTGCAGCCCATGACGTATAGCCGCGATTGCTACAATAAGTATCAGTATCAGCAACGCTGATATAACTTTCAGCATTAACTAATCCTGTGCCATCCTCAACTATTAGAGCCATATATTTATCCTTTGTATTTCAGTACCACCAGCAGAAAGCCCTACTAGAAGGCTTTCCACTTGTGTCACTAGCTTATGACTAGCCTAACAATACAGCAGCGAACTCTGGCTTCCAAAGTTTAGTACCCCATGCTACAGATACGTTAAACATTGCTTTTTGGAATCCTTTGTATGCGCGAACTTCAAATACCAAGCCGCTATATGGATCTTGGATTGTCATTGCATCAACAGCAGCATCACCACCGTTAGGCATTGCAGGTGCGCGTACAGCTAATTCCAACGCATTGCGATGGAATACAACGTTACGAGTAGATGCGCCTACTACAGTGATAGCAGCATTATCAGCAACAGCTTTACGCAAGCCAGTAGCAGCCAATGTAACAACGTTTGCAGCAAGAGCAGAAGCTACTACGTACTTGTTAGTATCGCCAGCGAAAGTGATAATATCACCAGCCAAGATAGTACCAGTACCGCCATCTACAGTAATTGCAGTAGCACCAATGCCATAACCGCCAGAGTTGTTTACTAGGTAAGATGCACCTGTACCAACAGCAGGAGTTTGAATACCAGCAGATTCTTTCAACATAATGCCTTGCAAATCAAGCAATACGCCGTTACGTAGCAACTCTGTAGAGCCGTTTTCGTTAGCTTTTTGCAATTGAGCAAGGTTACGTAATTTAGCACCAGCAGCAGTATCTAACACCATTGAAACATCATTCATAGGTGCGCCGTTATCTACCAAGATTTTACGGAGTTCTGCGATTTCAGCAAAAGATGAACCGAATGGAGTTGTACCAGCAGTACCGTAAGCACGTGAAGCACCTAAGTATGCAGAAGTAGCTAAATCCACTTCAATTTCATTAGTTAAAGTACGCATAGCTTGGCGGATTTGATCACCGTAAATAGTTTCAAAACCAGCACCGTTATTAACGTGGCGAATATCCTCACCAGTCCACGGAATTTGTACGCCGCGTGATTTAGTGATTGATAGTGTTTTGCTATCTACTGTTTGATCAGTACCTTCTGGGATAGTCATAGAAGGTGCATTATCTACAGCAGTAGCAGCACGTGTGAAGTGTGAGCGAACTGTGTCATTTAAAGCAACACGCTCAGAAGCATCACCGTTAATAGTTGAAGCTGAAATAACACCAGTAAGTTCACGACCTACTACGTCGGCTGCTTTATATAGATCAGCAGCTAAATCGGTTAATACGTTAGCCATTTTATTTTCCTTTAAAGTTAATCAACTACTTTAAAGCCTTCTTTTGCTAGATTTGCACGTTCAACGTGTGATTTAGCTTCAAAATCGGCTCTAGTAATAGTTTTGTTTTGAGAATTACTATTCCCACCTTGTGCGCCGCCGCCAGAATTATTATCAGCAGCTACAAAATGCTTTCCAGCATCACTTGTAGCCCACTCTTTAATAAACTCGCCTAACGCTTTATCACCAATCACGGCTTGATACTGTCCATTCTCGGCTTTAATTGTGGCTTGCATTTTCAGCAATGCCTTAGCAGCATCCATGAGTTCTGGTTTAACTTTAGATTTAGCCAGTGAATCTGTAAGGTTAGCCTCAAGTAAGTATGTAGTGAGCGCATTATCTTTTTCTTTTGTGAGATTAGATAAACGTTCAATCTCTTTCTTACTGTGCTTGCCTTCATTCTCTAACCTACTAGATAGATCTGCGACTTGTTGCTGCAAATTAGCGTACTCATCTGGATCAATTTCAGCACCTTTAGCTTTAGCTTTCGCTTTAAATAAATCTGCCTTTAATCCTTTATTACTTTCCTCTAGTGCATCAAACTTGCCTAACAGTTCATCTAGCTTATCTTGCGTTAATTCCTCTAACTTGATACTCATTTTATACCCCTTCCAGCACTGCTGGTAATTTGAGCCACAGGCTCACTTCCGCGTAGCACAGCTACAAAACAAAACTCACAAGCACTGCTCATAAGTTTCAACTACAGCAAAACGCTAGTATCGGTAGATTCTTTTTCGTAAAGTTCTACGCCAGTTTTTACAGCGTTTAAAATCATATCTATATCTGGATCTGGCAAACATTCAAAGTTAGGCTCATATCCAAACATATCAAAATATTGTTTTACAGCATTATTATATGCTATTTGTGCTTCCGTTGTATCTGTCTTAATACCTAAATTTATATTATTCACTTAGTATGCTCTTATAAAGTTTGCCCGTATCTGGGTAGAATGTATCTACTACTGTATGCCAGAATGTATTATCAGATCCGTATAGTGCAGTGAGATTCGCAAACACTTCCGTATTGGCGTTCTCTGGTGCTGATCTATAGTAAGAGTTTTTATGCCCACCATTACCGTAAGATCCGAATCCTAATAATTTATTCCGTGAAGCAGATCCAACTAAATCAGAAAACTTACCTACGTTACCTTTTCTAAATATCTGGTGATTTGTCCACGCATCGCCATTGATTGCCACCATAAACTTAGCAGCATCTTTAGTTTTAAGCGCATCAAGCAATAATGCTTTTCTATATTTAGTATCTAACTCTGTAGCGATGTATGTGGTTTCATCATTAAAGAACTTATCCACAGAATTAAGATCAATGCCAATATCTTTAGCTTTGCTTGCTACTAGCTTATCTGCCTCAATTGCATCTAACTTAACAAACTGCTCTCTAAAATCATCCATGCTTTGCTTACGTGCTGCGTTAAACGCTGTCTGTTTAGCACTCTTTCTAGCAAATCCAGCATTGGCTAAAACAATTTCAGTTTCGGCTTTTAGTACATCGTCAAAATCTTTAGCACTACTTCTAAATCCAAAAGGCGTGTTACTTAGAATATTATCTAAGAAGTGACCATATTCGTGCCGCCACGTTCCCTGTGTTTTTAGATCAATTGTATCTGGGTTCTTAATGAACTTATTGCGAGCATTGTAATGTGCGCCGCCGCTACTGATCTGCACTTCTTGAAGCTGATCGTCATATTTAATAATAGCATTTTTAATATAGTTCGGCGATGCACCGAAACTATCATCATGCAACTTAGCCCATTTAGTATTAGGATTCCACGTTTTAGTAGGTGCTGCCACTGCTGGTGTTGATTCAGCTAATAGCTTGCCATTCCTTTGCTCTAATTCTTTTAGCGTGTAAACGTGACCAGATGGCGATACAAATTTGTCTAATGTTAGCTTACCTTTGTTAAACAGTAGGGCTTTCTCTTTACCGAGAACCGTAATCTGTCTTTCTAGGCTCTGCTTAGATAGCCACTCTTGATAATTCATCTTAGCTGGAACTTGACCATCTAAACTAGCACGGGTGCTTTCTGGCAGTTCAACATCTAGCCCCATCTCTTTAAATGATTTAAGCACAGGAACGTAACGACTTCTGCATCTAAAGTGCGCTGGAATCGCTGGTTTTTTATCGCCAATTTTATAGAAGTTACCATCACGACTAGCGCAAAGTTCTGTAGTGCGCGTATCTAGCGTTGCTGTATATCGGTAGCCCTTAATAATATCGCTATTGGCTTCATATACTTTTTGCTGCGCCATGTTTGCTGTATGTGCCACAGCAGTAATCACAACAGATTCAGCATTGGATCGTGTGATGTTTAAAATACCGTCATTGTATTTAAGTGCAGCAGTACCGCGTATCTTTTTGACTATCTCGTTAGTTGTCTGGCTTTCGATTACGCCCATACGCACAGCATCACGGATTAACGTGGCTTTACCTTCCTCTAGTCCAGTTAAGAACTCTTTAAGCAGCTTGCCTTGAAACGGCGTATCCATTGCTGCTGCGTAAACGGTTTCTGGTGCGATTGGTAATACTGGTGCAGGTTGAACGCTTTTAATTAGCTTCTGCTGATAATCTACCTCGCTTGCAGAAAAGCCTTTTAACTCTTGATCTAAAGTTTTTGATACTTCTGCATAGGCTTGAGAATTAATCTTTCTCACAGATTGCAGCAATTGATCTATCCGTGAGATTTTGAACGCGTTAGGATTGATACGATCAAGTTCTCTAGATAGTTGAGAAAATAGATTTACATCCGACTTATTAAGTATAGCGATAATCTTTTTTGTTACATCATTGCTATAACCTAATGTATCGATGGCGTGTGCCACCTCTTTATTTAGAAGTTTATCGTTAGCCGTAGGCATTTTAGGTTAGTGATCCAGATGTAGTAACGTAAGTATTAGTGCCATTGTCATAGTAGCTGATCAAATAAGTGCCAGCAGCCGATATAGTAGATAGGAACGTAGCATTACATTTAGTGCTAGATGCTTTGCTAATTGCGTATCCGCCACTATTAACTAAAAGCACGTAACCAGATTGTCCAGATACGTGGTTAGTAAATGTTAGTGTGCCAGCACCAGTAGGCGTACATTCAAAGTTATTAGTAGCCGATAGATCAAAAGATAAATCGTTATCAGCAGTAACACCGCCTTGTACAGCAGCAATCTTATCGCCAGCCTGTAACTCTTGCACAGATGTGCCATTTAAAACTAATGGATAGCGATTAGCCATTTCTTATTCCTTAAACAATCGATACATTGATAGTTGAACCGCCACGATTCAGAACTGCCAAGTATCCTAATGCGAGTGAAACAGATGATACAGTTCCAGCGCGTACTGTGATTGGCAATGTTTTCTGCACATATCCAATCTCTACGACTTCTGGTGTGCCTTGATCTTTAACTGTAAACAGTTTTCCGTCATAAGTATTAAGCGCGATTTCGCCAACACCCACATCGGATGTAGTAGGAACTCTGCCTGTAACGTTAGTACGTTTAAATTTAACACTTGGCATTAGAACGTACCGAGATCAACATCGCCTACAGCTAAAGTAACAAATCCGTTACCAGCATCTTTTGTCCACGCCATGCTTGTGTTCATTCTGATTACGCCATTCGTGCCATCTGTACCCCAGATATAACCAGCAGTACCACCAGATACAACGGCTACTTTTTCATCCGTATCGCTTTCTGGGATGTTTAACGCTGTCTTAAAGTTAGCAAAAGTAATTTTCTTTTCTTTTTGACCAGATGCTTCACTAGCATCGTGCATCAAAATCAAATCATCAGCACCGCTAACGCTTGCTAACGTTTGCAAATCATCAATTGCTGGAACTACTGGCAGCTTAGTAGTTGCATCCGTAGCTACGTGCAGCGTACCGCGATCAGTAGTAACGAACGCTTCACCAGCAAGCATACCGCTAGTAGGTAAGTTAGCTTTTAAGCCGCGTTTAAGTTGTATTCTAGCCATATCTCAATCCTTAATTAAAAGTACCACCATCAATAGAATAGATGGCAGCTTGTTGCGTTTTGTTAATCCATTGTATGCCATCATAAACTAATAAATCGTCACTTGCTAATTCTGTGAAATCTACATCTGTTAATGCAGCAAGTGTGCTAGATCCGCTACCACCTGTATTGTTTTTCCATAACCCTGTAGCTGCATCATATACAAGCGTTTGTCCATTAGTAGGCGATGTAATAGATACGTTATGTAATTCCTCTAACTCGTATCCGTTTTGAATGTTTACTTCGATTGCGCCTTGATTTTGATGGCTGCGAGTAACAATACCAACATATACAAGATGTGCAGGGGCGTATTGTTTAACGCTTGTAAATGCACCAGCAATAGTAGAACTTAAATATAACTGTGCGCCTTCTGTAAATGCGCTAGTGTCCAGTCCAGTAATTGATCCAAATACTGTTACATAACCATTTTGGTTAGTAATAATATCATTCGTAATAATGCCTAGTGTTTGTGCAGATGTAGCATCACCAGTTGCAATAGCTTTTGTGACAGTGGCTTTATTGCCAGATGCGCCGTTAATATATACAACAGTGCCTTTTAATAAAGTTGATCCAGTTTCATTACGAACCTGTTTTACAATGTTTGATGCTGGTGAATCTTGAGATACGGTAATATCAATGTTTTGACCATCTTGTGTGATGATCATGCTGCCATCTGTGCTAGTTACTGTTTGAATACCAGATGCGCCACCTAAAAAACGACTACCTAAACCAGCGCGACCTTCTAAATCTACGAATTTACCCCATTTACCATTAGGTAACTCGAAACGTAGGCTTGTGCCTTTCCATTCGTGTTTAGGCACATCACCAGTATCACCTTTATCGCCCTTGATAGATAAGCCATCTACGCCATTGCGACCATCAACACCATCACGCCCGTTAGTACCATCGATACCATCTCTACCATTTTTACCATCCTTTCCATCTTTACCATCAATGCCATCTGCGCCGCGTTCACCTCTATCGCCTTTATCGCCTTTAGCACCGTCTTTACCGTCTATTCCGTCTTTACCGTCTTTTCCATCCTTACCATCTTTTCCAGCAGCACCGCTCTCGCCCTTGTCCCCTTTATCGCCTTTGATGGCTTCTGGAATAACAATTGCATCGACTTTATCTTTAAGTTTCGCTAATGCTTCCGCTAATAGCGCGACTAATTCACTCATAAGCCTAATCTTGTCCTAAGTTGAGATAACACGCCAGAATCATTATTAGATTGATCTGGTGCAGCAGATGTATCCATGCCATTCATGGAATCGATGTTATCGCCTTCTAAGTTAAGTTTGTAATCGTCAAAAGTAGTAGATTCGCGGATAATCTCGCCGCGTTTCAATGCGTGGAATAATTCCTCTTGTGGAATACCACCTGCTTGCCATGCCTTCATCAAGCTATCTAACTCTTGCGGTGTCATTGCCACAGGAATGAAATCAGTATTTAGATCTAATTCTAGCTGCTCATCTGGAACGTTTACGCCGTACCATGCAGCCATAAAACGTAGGATCGCTTCAAAGTTCTCACCAGCAAGATTAACCAGTGCAGCAAGTACGCTAGTTTCGCCTGTGATTTTCATCTCTAGCGTAGCAGCAGATTCAACACCTGCTTTTTCTGGTGCAAGCATACGCGCACCGATAGCAGCCATCTGCCCTTCTTTTAGTTTAAGGTTTTCTACTAATGCGCCTAATCCTTGACCTGTGAACTCTAAGAAGCCCCATTTAGCACTTGGATCACTTGATACCATCGCTGTAGATGAACCGATAGCAACTTTCTCGTTCTCATCAAACACAAATCCAGCCAATACAGGCGTAGGCAAGCCAGCAAAGTGGCAGCCGCGCTCATAATCAGCACTAACGCGATAATGCGCTAGGTTTAGATCAGCTAGATCTAGAATAGGCGGATCTTGTAAATCTAGGCTATTAGTCTTAGCACCAAAAGCCCAAAAC
>JACCDX011329244.1_pt1 | contig 29662 bp, 23 predicted proteins | sample 7449681 | NCBI WGS metagenome assembly JACCDX01 (sample SAMN15323450, study PRJNA562643) | freshwater metagenome | isolation source: river surface water | place: USA:Blue River Watershed | collected 2017-08-18
GACGCAGCCAAATTGAACAAAGCATTTCATGAATCAGCCATCTTACGCACATTTAATGCGGCTAAAGGAAAGATTCAAGATATTCCCGTTAAAACTTTCATCAGCAAAACACCTGCAGGGGGAGTCAAAGCAAGCACAAAACTAATTTCGTATTCCTATGCGGGGATTTCAGGTTTAGCCGCTGTCGAAATGCAGTTCGACGAATTCAAGTACATCGATCTACTTTCTTTATTACAAGTCAATGACGAATGGAAAATTGTCGCGCGTGTATTTAGCCGTGTTGATCTAGATACACAACTCAAAGGCTCCGCAAGCACAGCTACGAAAGCTACTGGCAAAGCGCCTGCAGCCGCTCCTGCAAAAAAGAGCACTGCGAATATCAAACCGAAAAAAGATGACGGATGGTAAAAAATAGACGTCGGACATTAGACATTAGACGCAGGAAACGTCTAGCGTCCAACGTCTAATGTCCAATTACCAATTGATAGGGCCTTTACCTAAGTATTTCTCTACAATAGGCTTATAATACGATTTCAATTCCTCGAAAACAGGAACTACCGGAGATTTGGTATACAAATCATATTTATTGAAATCACGAATCCATTCGAGATATTGTTCGTCTTTTGCCGTCATGAATTGACGGTAACTTCCACCCGAATGCCACGGATAAAACGAGTGATAGCGAATCATCGCCATACCCGCTTCCGGAATTTTATTTTCAGGATGATTTTTTAACACCTGATACAAGTACTCATCGTGCCCCCAAGCCAAGTGCACATTATCTAATCCACAACCTTCCGTATAAACACCTAAGTCGGTGTTATAGCGCGAATCAGCCATATCTGGATTTAACGCATTAAACTCTGGATACACGCACGAATCTGGCAATTTACAACCTACGACAAATACATCCCCGACCAAGCCCCACTGCTCAGCCTGGCTAGTTCCATCTTCATCCGATCCAAATAAATACATGGCTTTACCCAAATCATGAATTAATCCCACCAATTGCATCCAATCTGGACGACCTTCAGCACGAAGACCTTCCGCTGATTGCAATAAATGAATAATATTAGGGAGATTTAAATCAGGATCAGATACGTCAACCAAGACATTCAAGCGCTCCATCATTTCCCAGATGTCCATCGGACGCTCAAAAGTCAAGTACTTCGTTTTCATTCGAAGTACATATTCATACGTTTGACGCGAACGCATCTTACGGTAATGCTCTTTAACGGCAGCGGTAATATCCCCCTGCTCATAATTACGAAATTCAGATTTTTCTTTGCTGATGGTTTCCATCTCTTCTTGGTTTAGAGCGATGAAATTACAGAATGATTTTTAATGCTGCAAGAACGACAAGATGATCGAACTCAACAACATCAGGAAACCCAAAACAAAAAAGACAGTTGGATTCAAAACTGGCAAGCTAGATTCGCTCAATGAAGCTTCATATGGATTGTCACTTAAATACCGCACAGGGATTTCTTGCCCAATTTCACAATGCTTCGCTAAACCTTTTTCAGCCTCCCGACGAAATTCGGCTCCATTGACATAATAAGAAACAATTGGAAAGTAAATCGGAAATCTACCTGAGTGATCATCTCGCGCATACCGACGCGAGATCTCAACGATTTTACCGTAGGTCGTTTTTGAATGAGCAATCCAAACTTTTCGTTTATTGTATAAATAAACACCTACACCAATCAATGCAAAAGCGATAAAGGAAAACAACACCAAAAACAGTGTCATCGATCCTTGAAAAGAACCGGTAGGCCGACCAGAAATCAATAAAATGCCAACTAAATTCATTCGTCTTTTTGCTCAGGCAGGGAACCCCAGCCCATAATTTTCATCAAAAGACGTACAAAAAATACTGAAAATCAAATACTTAGCACTTACGCAAAAAGACGTGCGAAGTACACAATTCAAGCACTTTTTAGTATTTTTTGCTAATTCCAGAAAATTAGGATTTCATTTTGACCCATTCGTAGAAAAAATTAGAGTATTTTCAGAAAATAGGTTTTCAAAATGAAGCACAAAGCCCGAAAAATTTATTTTTCTAAAATTTGATATTTCTTTCAAATTCGTATTTTTGACCCGCAAGAAACCTATATCTATGAAACAATCGACTAAAATTCAACTCATGACGATGATGTTCCTCATGTTCTTCGGATGGGGAGCCTGGTACGGTCAAATGAGTAAATATTTATTAAGCACGCTACATGCTAGCGGCGATCAAGTAGGGAATGCATACCTAACTTTTTCGATCGCATCATTCATTGCTCCTTTCTTTGTAGGATTAATCGCCGACCGCTTTTTTGCCGCACAAAAAGTAATGGGCGTACTCAACATCATCGGGGGTATACTACTCTATTTGCTAAGCCAAACAACTGATCCTGAAATTTTCTTTTGGTATATACTCGCCTACACGATGTGTTTCGCACCCAATTTAGCTTTATCCAATTCCATCGCGATGAAGCAAATGCAAAATCCAGAAAAGGAATTTGCCAATATTCGGGTTACGGGTACCTTGGCCTGGATTGTTGTAACAAATATCATTGGATTTTATGCACTTGGAGACAATGTAGCCATTTTTCAAATCGCGATGTACAGCTCATTCGCCCTAGGAATCTACTCCTTTTTCTTGCCAGATACACCTCCGAAAGCCGATAAAAATGCATCCGTCGCGCAGATTATTGGCCTTGACGCGTTAAAGCTTTTCAAAGACCGTTCATTCCTGATATTCTTCATTTCATCGATATTAATCTGCATCCCACTTTCTTTCTATTACGCCATGGCAAATCCTTCATTAACGGATTCCCACATGAGTAATGTTGAAAACAAAATGTCATTAGGACAAGCCTCCGAGGTGATATTTATGCTATTAATCCCATTTGCGTTTACCCGATTGGGAGTGAAAAAAATGCTTATCGTTGGATTAATTGCCTGGATTATCCGTTTCGTATGTTTTGGCTATGGAGATGGCCTTTCCAGTGAGTGGATCTTGTATATTGGTATTATCCTTCACGGTGTTTGCTACGATTTCTTCTTTGTAACAGGACAAATATATACCGATCAAAAGGCAGGTCCGCATATCAAAAACTCTGCACAAGGGCTTATCACCCTAGCAACCTATGGTGTAGGAATGGGCATTGGATCAAAACTTTCAGGCATTGTTTTAGACATGTATACAACCAAAGGTGTACATGACTGGCAGTCGGTTTGGATGGTACCAGCAGCCATTGCTGCTCTAGTATTGGTGCTGTTTATTTTATTCTTCCACGAACGAAAGCAAGTCGCCTAGGTATTTTTAATTTTTCGAAGCATCCAAGGCACGATGGATGGGAAGAGGCGTTGTACAAGTAAGCCGAATCTCTCTAAAGCTCCGCCAACAAATAAGTAGTTTTTGCCCTGAGATACGGCATGAACTATTTTTTGGGCGGTAATTTTTGGATCAAGTCCTTTGGCCTGATTAGGGTCCATTTTCCCATATTTCTCGCCATGTTCATTCATCGCATGCAAGGATATTTCCGTACGGATGTAGCCAGGCAAAATCGTGGTAACCTGAACTCCATGCGCATGTAATTCAGCGCGAACAGAATCAAAAAAGCCAATTAAAGCATGTTTTGTGGCTCCATAAGCTGCCCGTCGTGGGGTAGAAATTCGACCAGCGACAGAGGCAATGGGTACAAAAACACCTGCATGCTGTTTTTGAAACACCGGAATAACTTGTTGGACCAAATGCACAATCGAAAAGAAATTCACTTCAAACAAACTCCGGTAAACATCAAATTTAGTATCCAACACAAATGACCGCTGGCTCACTCCGGCATTTAAAACCAGCACATCTATGCGGCCAAATGTCTGCAAAACCTGGTTGACTTGTTTGGAATGTGCTGGGAGATCCACCATATCAAAGGGCAAGACCAACACGCTTCCACCATGTGTTTCGCAAGTCTGAGCCACCCGTTGCAATTCGCTTTCTCTGCGCGCCGATAAGACCAGATGTGCCCCCTGGGTAGCAAATTCATAGGCTAAAGCCTCTCCGATTCCGGAAGATGCTCCTGTGATCCAAACAATTTTGTTTTTGAATTCCATGGTTTAAAGGTAAGTAAAATACCTAGGAACGAGATAAATATAACCCCAGGTTTTAACCTGGGGATCCCTAGGCTGAAGCCTAGGGCTATAAACTTTCTAGCTCCCGAAAGAACTCCGCCATCGGATTGACTTCCAACAGCTGAAGTTTCTGCCACAAGCGAATCGCCTTCGTCATCAATCCGCTTTCAATCAAAAAGCCGTCATGCCCATAAAGTGAATCGATGACTTGAAAAGAAGCACCTGGTATGTGTTTGGCTAAAAACTCCTGTTCGACGATCGGAAAAAGTGCATCGGATTTAATCCCGATCACTAAGGTATTTGACTTAATTTGCTTGAGTGCAGGTATGATTCCACCGCGATTACGACCGACATCCTGAGAATCCATCATTTTGGAAAGAATGTAGTAGGAGTAGGCATTGAAACGCTGGGCCAACTTCTCCCCTTGGTATCGTTGATAAGATACCGCACGTAATGTTTTTTCTAAAGAATGGTCTTGCCGTGACTGGGTCACTTGATAGGTTTCATAGTTACGATACGAAATCAAGGCCGTAGCCCGAGCTGCTTTCATCCCCTCAATACCTGCTTTTGGATGCGATTCGCCCCACGTCTTATCTACCTCGATCGCCATCCGTTGGGACTCATTAAACGCTACTCCCCAAGGAGAATGAACTGCATTCGTTGCTACTAAAATCAAATTCTGAATCAAATCGGGACATATAATTCCCCACTCAACGGCTTGCTGGCCACCCATCGAACCACCAATACACGTTTTAATCCGATGAATCCCCAATTCTTTTCGTAATAGTTCGAATGAATGAACAACATCGCGAATACTTATATCTGGAAATGAATGAAAATATGGTTTACCTGTTGTAGGATCCGTAGACAAAGGACCCGTAGACCCATAATGTGAACCTAAAATATTGGCACAAACAATAAAATTATTCTCTGGGTTAAATAGTTTCCCTGGCCCTACCAAGCCCTGCCACCAGTCGGCAACATCCTGACTCCCCGTAAATGCGTGGCAAATCCAAATCACATTATCACCTACGGCGTTTATTTGGCCCCAAGTTTGATAAGCCAAATCGAGTTTAGGTAACGATTCTCCACTTTCTAATGGAAATGTATGGGGATAGTGATAGTGTCTAAATTCTGCTTGCATCATTAACGCTTTATATTTCCCTAAACAGGCATTTGCCTGGGGTAGGAATTAGCACCGGGGTCAAAATTTTGACGGGTTGCCAGAAGTTCAATGAGCCTAGTCTCTCCCTTCTTCTTTATAATTCAATGCCTAACAGCGACTGAATGAGGTGACAAAGTAAATCATCAAATCAGGAATTTCCAAAATTCTAGTGATATTTGCCTCTATGAAACAACTAAATCTCTTTTATATAGGCTTCGCTGCAATTCTCTATGCAGTTCACAAAAGCCCATGGTCACAGTTGTTGCATCCTGACGTAGGCATGATTTTTGTATTTTTAGCATTTCAGTCCTATTTAACTTTCAACATTGCACAAATTGGCCTAAAAGATGGAAAAGAAAAATTCGTCCAATTGCAATTGGTTAATCTTACCATACGCTTCATTTTAAGCCTTTCGTTCATCGGTTTTTTCGCCTATTCGGGCACCCCAGAAATTTACTTGTTCGTAATCAACTTTTTTGTACTCTATTTATGTAGCGCAAATTTTGAAATAATTGGCTTGCTTCGTAACTTGCGACGTTTTTAGAAAAAGGCAATCTAAAATTTTATTTTTTTATGCCTAAAAAACGGCTAATCAACGAATTGGCTGATCATTAGAAATCAATACAGTAAAAGCAAGAATTACGATGCCGATTAAGACTTTTATAAAGAAAATGTATTTTTCAAATATAATCATTGGATTATTATTCAGTTTTTCAAGCTTTTCACTGCTCGCTAACGAGGAGCCTGTAACACATGATTCAACGCAAGCTCATGCCAATGTACCGGCGACCAAGGAAGCTGAGTCTACCAAATTTGATCCAGGTAAATTAATCTTACATCACATTGCGGATGAGCACGAATGGCATTTCTTTACCGTGGGCCATTTCCATGCTACTTTACCGCTACCATGTATCGTTTATACGCAATCAGCGGGTCTACAAGTTTTTTCTTCATCTAATTTCAAAAACGAGCACCATGAGGAGGTTCCGTACAATGGTTTCGTTTTAGAGCATGGTAAAATTCATGCTGAAAATGGCGAGAAGGTATATGATATTTCAATTACCAAAAACGTGGCTTCCTTATTGATATCAGCCGTTTTATTGTTGACAATCTTTATTGGTATCGGGAAAAAATACCAAGACAATCCACACAGAGCACCTAAAGGACTTCAATCTATGTTCGAACCTATTATCATTTTCGTTCGGGATGAAATTGCAAAGAACAACATTGGTGAAAAGCATTACCGTCGTTTCATGCCTTATTTGTTGACAATCTTCTTCTTTATCTGGTTTAACAATATGTTAGGCTTGATTCCAGGAGGAGCAAACGTAACGGGAAATATCGCGGTTACTTTAGTTCTAGCGATTATTGCGTTTATTGTTACCAACTTTAATGGACGTTCCACCTATTGGACACACATCTTCGCGATGCCAGGTGTTCCGAAATGGATGTTAATTATCTTAACCCCGGTAGAAATTGTGGGTGTATTTATGAAACCGTTCTCGTTAATGGTTCGTTTGTTCGCAAACATCACCGCAGGTCACATCATTTTATTAAGTTTAGTATCCTTGATTTTCATTTTTGAAAATGCTGCTTTAGGGCTCGCTGTAGTTCCTTTCTCACTTTTCATGAACGTAATTGAGCTAATTGTTGCTTTCATCCAAGCCTTCATCTTTACGATGTTAGTTTCGAACTATATCGGTTCGGCGGTAGAAGAGCATCACCATTAATTTGTAAATTTTTTTATTATATAAACCCAAATCGTATGTCTATTTTGTCGATTTTATTAGAAGTTTCTGTAGGTCTTGGTCTTGCAGGTATTGGTGCTGGTTTAGCTGCTTTAGGAGCTGGAGTAGGTATCGGTAACATTGGTGGATCTGCAATGGAAGCTATCGCTCGCCAACCAGAAGCTTCTGGAAAAATTCAGGGTGCGATGTTGATCGTTGCTGCCTTCGTTGAGGCGGTTGCGTTATTCGCTGCTGTAATTTGTCTATTGGTTACTTTGAAATAAGAAACCAATCGAATGAGCCCAAGGGTTAGCCTTGGATTCCTTATTCAAAACATTTAAAACGCAATTTGGAATGCAATAGGCGCCAAATTGCGTTTTCTAAAATTGAAATACTGTAAATATTAATATACCATGGAGTTAATTACCCCAGACTTTGGACTAATCTTCTGGCAATTGCTTGTCTTTGGAATTCTATTTTTCCTTCTAGCCAAATTTGCTTGGAAACCTATCATTCAATCGTTAGCTGAGCGTGAGCAATCCATCGACGAAGCGATCAAATTATCAGAAACAACGCGTGCTGAAATGGCTGAGTTGAAAGCTGGCAACGAGCAGTTAATTGCTTCTGCACGTGCAGAACGCGATGTATTGATTAAACAAGCAAAAGAAGCGTCTGATGCGATGATTGCACAAGCAAAATTAGATGCACAAACAGCTGCTAATCAAGAAATTGAAAAAGCGCGTGTTTCTTTTGAACAAGAAAAAGCTAGTGCTGTCGCAGCAATCCGCAAGGAAGCTGCAACGCTTTCGTTAGACTTAGCTGAGAAAGTGTTAAAAAGCCAATTAAAAGACAAAGCAGCTCAGGAAAAATTAGTTACTGAGTGGATGGCTGACGTTAAATTATCATAATCGAATAAACCATGTCAGAATTAATTGTAGCTCACCGGTACGCTAAATCATTGCTTGACTTCGCCATTGAAAAAAATGCCGTAGAAGCAGTAGCTAAGGATATGATTGATTTCGCAGAAACATGCGAAGGAAGTTATGAATTAGTATTAGCGCTGAAAAGCCCAATCATCAAGCATTATACGAAGCTTGCTATTTTAGCTAAGCTATTTAAAGATAAATTCAACCCGGTGACATATGGTATTTTCGTAATCATTACGAATAAAAACCGTGAGAAAATTTTACCCGCAGTAGCGAAAGAATTCATCTCGATGTACACGGATTATAAAGGAATTCAAAAAGCGACCGTGACGACAGCATCTGCATTAACGGCAGAACAAAAAGTGACGGTATCGAAGATTGTCAAAGATTACACAGGCAAAGAAGTAGAATTGATCGAACAAATAGATGAAAGCCTAATTGGTGGTTTCATTTTGAAAGTTGACGACCAACAAATCGATGACTCGATTAGACGGAAGCTCAATGATCTAAAAGTTTCTTTAGCATCTTAAATTGAAAGGCCTTGGGAACAAGGCCTTTTTTTAGCTCTTCCTCATGAAAAAATTCTCACTGTTTACAGGCTCATTAATTGCTGGATTAGCGATCGCTATTGGTGCTTTTGGTGCACATGCGTGGAAAGACTATTTACGCGAAATCAATCGCCTAGACACCTTTGAAACGGCGGCACAATACCAAATGTATGGCGGATTAACCTTATTACTTTTGGGCGTTTGGCAAATACAAGTGTCGAACAGACTGTTAAAATCAGCCGGATATTTGATCTTTACCGGCAGCTTGATTTTCCCCGGATCGCTCTATTTGATTTGCATCACGCAACATACGTTTTGGGGAATGATTGCCCCCTTGGGAGGTTTGGCCTACATCACGGGATTCTGCTTTATGGCCTACGGAAGCCTGAAACAATAATTAGTGACGCATCACTAAATCGAGACTATTCCAGACAATCTCTCCCATCGTTTTGCATTGTAAGAAACGTGGATCATCGTAATGTTTCGCGAGTTCACTCTTTAATTGATCCACATTTTCCTGAGGTGCTATCTCATCTTTCGACATCACCGTCATTAAATCAGACACACGCTGGCTTTCAGATTTAAGCCTACTAGAGATCATAGAACGCTCTTCGATTTGGTACTGCCAAACAGATTCTGGAGTCATATATTTCATCCCCAGCTCGATCAAGGAATTATTCTGCTTAAAGTACTGTGGCATGTAAACCGAGCGTTTTCCTTCAAAACATTGTTGGTCAAAATCAATCGGCCGAATCCGATAATAAATCTCCTCAAAATCAGGATTCGTAATCACCACAAAATTGGCACTATGCATATCCCCCAATAATTGCACGAGACAACGCTCATTAAACTTGACAAATTCTTTGGCTAAACGAATGGGGGATTCCAATTCAGCCTCCAAGTCTTGCTTTAAAAATGTATCTCCTGGAATGCCCGCAATATGCTCCTCCACCAACGTATTATCGTAAGTCACGTAGTTGATACGATTAGGCGACAAAATATGCTCAAGTTCTAATCCATATACGCGTGAGGCATCCGCAATTTTGATGTAGAAATAATCAAAGTTGTCATTCACCCGATTCACAATACGAATCCGAAAGGGATGCGTATTTCCATAGGTACAATAATCTACTCGATCAATGACTAAGTGTTTAATTACCTCCTCATTTCCGTCTGTTTTCAAATCCGCATAAATTTGCTTGAGTGCCTCATAAACCTCCGGCTGATCTGCTGGCGAGTAAAAAACCGTCTCCCAGAGCGTATCTGCACCATTTTTATCGTAGAGTACGATGGCATTATCATAACGCAATAAATCCTGATAGGAAATATTCATCTCGTGCTCCCGATTGTATTTGTGCAAATACCGCCGAAGCTGATTGTTAATCCGATAAAGTATCTTCTTCTTGGAGATTAAGGCCATTATTCAACGAAGTCTAGCGATTTACCAAAGGTATCCTTCAGTTGGCTGATGGCAAATAAGGCCAAACTAAAACAAAGCGCGCCTACCCATGCTGCCGCATGAATAAGACCGAGCGATGGAATGAGGAACTTAAATAGCAAGCTGATGGGAATCAAGGCACCCCGAACAAAATTGGGGACCGTCGTCGTCACCGTCATGCGGATGTTGGTGCCAAATTGCTCTGACGACGCCGTCAAAAATACGGCCCAATATCCACCAAAAAAACCTAAGGCGGTTATGAGTGTATTCGCAAATACTTGCGATACATCGGTTGCCACATACAAGAAATACAACGTAAGGCCCCAGGCTAACACGAGATATAAGAACACGACCTTGTTCCGACTTTTAAACCATTGGCTCAAAGCACCAGAAACAAAATCGCCAACAGACAATCCGATATAACAATACATGATCGCGTCACCTCCTGTGATGGATCCTTGTATGCCAATTAACTGGGTGATTTCAGGGGCAGAGAAAACTAAAATGCCGATGATATACCAAATGGGAAGACCCATTAAAATACAATACACATATTTTTTAAACGTAGTCCACGATGTAAAAAGCTGAAAGAAATTTCCTTTAGAAACATCGGCCTGCATGCCCGTATACATACTTGACTCAAACGTGCCCAGCCGGAGAAGTAATAAAGCGAGTCCCATGCCTCCTCCGATAAAATAACAGGTGCGCCACCACTCAGGATCAGCACTTAAACTGGCGACAATAGGAGCAAAAACAGCCCCTGCTGCCCCGACCCCAGCGATGATTAATGTACCTATTCCTCGTTTAGAGGCAGGTAAGGTTTCATTCACTAACGTAATTCCAGCACCTAACTCGCCGGCCAATCCGATTCCAGCAATAAAGCGCAAAACCCAATAGGTATTTAAATCAGTCACAAAACCATTCAATGCATTGGCAACAGAATAAAGTAAAATAGAGCCAAAAAGAACCGATTTGCGGCCTTTTTTGTCGCCGTACACCCCCCACAAAATACCGCCGAGCAGCATGCCACCCATTTGGACATTCATGAGGTTCAGCCCTTGATTCAATAATTCAGCGCCCGATAAACCCAAACTTTTCAAGCTAGGATTACGCACAACAGAAAAAAGTATGAGATCATATACATCAACAAAATAGCCAAGCGCGGCTACGGCAATGAGCATTTTGGCTTTCGAACTTATTTTTTCAGTTTCCATATTAACGCGATAACATATCCGATCGATGGGAATCGAGCTTCAAAAAGATAAACAACAACACCGTGAATGACCATAACGATGAGCCCCCGTAACTCAAGAAAGGTAGCGGAATTCCCATAATGGGCATAAGTCCGATCGTCATACCAATATTAACCAAAAAGTGAAAAAAGAGAATGCCGGCAACCCCAAATCCATAGGCGCGAGCAAACCGAGATCTTTGTAAATCTGCTAAATACATTAAGCGCCACAAAAACACCATAAACAAAATCACTACGACGGAGACTCCGAAAAAGCCAAACTCCTCTCCAATCGTGCAGAAAATAAAATCTGTACTCTGCTCAGGCACAAAATCAAATTTAGTCTGCGTTCCACCCAAGTATCCCTTACCCCAAAAACCACCAGATCCAATGGCAATTTTAGACTGAGTTACCTGATACCCTAGGCCGCGCGGATCAAATCCAGGATCCAATAAGACCTTAATTCGGTTTCGCTGATGTTCCTTAAGCACATGGTTCACAACCCATTCCACAAGCATAGCCAGTGTCATAATGAATGAAATCCCCAACGCCATTTTTACATAGGTTTGCCACATCCGTTGCAAGTATATAGGCATGAGTATGACCAAAATGATGGCAAAAAATAACAAGATCAAAAAGATGGTGAGCGGCTCAAGCATCAACGCACTTACAAAAAGAAAAATACCCCCGAGTAATAAACTAGGATATTCACTGGGCAAGCCTTCCCGATAAAGCAAGATGATAAATGATACAAAAACGAGAGCAGATCCCGTTTCGTTGGAACCAACAATCAATAAAATCGGCAAGGCAATAATCAGGGCGACACGCCATTGATCTTTAAATCTTCCCAAATTCACTTGCGGATCATTTAGATATTTAGCTAACAATAATGCTGTTGCTGTTTTGGCAAATTCGGCCGGCTGAATCGTCGCCGAACCAAACTTAAACCAGGAATGTGACCCATTAATCGTTACCCCTAAAAAGGGCACTGCGATGAGCAGCAGAATGAACAATCCATAAATAAAGACCGCAAACGATTCAAAAAATCGAAAATCTAGCGCAAAAATAAACATGATCAAGACGAAACTCGTCCCGATCCAGATCAATTGTTTTCCCGCATTGGACGTATAAAAAGCCGCATCTGTCAATCCTAAAGGAGATTCCGGATTATATATCGCTGAATAAATACTCATCCAGCCGAGCAGCACAAAAAGCGCATAAAGCCCTACGCTTATCCAATCAATCCGACTCTTTAATTGTCCTGACGATCCGCTCATTTTTTTAAAGTATCCGTTTTAACGCGATTGGCCGGTCGGTTATATACCACATTAGCCAAATAACTCATATTCATAAACTTCGTCTCAACCGCCTTACGATCTACACGTCCTTTCAAATATTTCTCAATAATCAACGAAGCAATAGGCGCGGCAGCAAAACCACCAAAACCCGCATTTTCCACAAATACCGCAATCGCAATCTTCGGATTATCCTTGGGAGCAAAGGCAATAAATACCGAGTGATCTTTTCCTTTTTGATTCTGCGATGTACCCGTTTTCCCACACATCGTGATATCCGGAATCCGACCATCCGCCCCTACCGTTCCGTGTAAAACCGCATCTTGCATCCCTTGAATGACTACAGGATAGTATTTTGCATCTACACCAGCGGAAACCGGGTTTTTATAAAATGGATCCAATGTCCGGCGAGGACCAACGCCCTTCACTAAATGTGGGGGAATGTACCAGCCACGATTCGCAATAATTGCTGCAAAATTGGCCATCTTCAACGGACTTACAACCAGCTCACCCTCCCCAATACTCAACGAATAAATATTCGAGAATTTCCATGTATGCTCCCCTTTATACACTTTATTGTAATACTCCACGGTAGGCAAATTACCCCGTTTTTCATTACTTACATCCACTCCTAACTTACGACCAAATCCAAAATTTGCGACTAACTCCGACCACCTTTTCAGACCTTGAGCTGATCGCTCATACGTATCACCCGTTGTCCCATCATACAATATCTTCCGAAATGCATGGTAAAAATAGGGGTTACAGGACCACTGAATGGCATTATGCAAATCATTATGCGCCGTGGTATGCACGTGACATTTCACAGGTGCCCCCGCATGACCAAAAACAGATCCCGCCGATATTATACCGAGCTGCTGGCCCACTAAAGCTTGCACCAACTTAAACGTAGATCCAGGTCGGTAATACGCAGAAGGCGGCCGATTAATCAGCGGCTTCAATGGATCCAACGCTAGTTTTTGGTAATATTTTGAAAAATTTCTACCCGCTAACAAACTGGGATCATATGACGGAGCCGAAACCATGGTTAATATCTCCCCGGTAGCCGGCTCAATGGCCACGACACTACCCACCTTATGCATCATTAAGCTATCTGCATATTCTTGCAAACGGATATCGATACTCGTATATAAATTTTGACCAGCGACTGGATACACATCCAATTTCCCATTTTTATAATCACCTTTCTCTACCCCATTACTGTTCACCATCCGGTATTTAACCCCGCGCTGACCTCGCAATACATCTTCATAATACGACTCAATTCCCGAAACTCCCACAAAGTCGCCCTGGCGGTAATAATCATCCGGCTGTTCCTTTAATGTATTTGAATTGATTTCAGCTACGTAACCGAGGGCATTGGAGAAGGCGGTCGATTGATAGGTCCGAAATGCCGTAGTCGTTATGGAAAAACCGGGATAATCGACCATTGCATCTTGAATTCGAGCAAAATCTTGTTTGGATAAATGCTTCAGAAAAATTGATGGCTTCACACGAGAATATGACCTAGCTTGTCGCGTAACCGTATCAAAATACCCCCGCGTAATTCCAAAAAGAGCACAAAAACGATTCGTATCCGCCACATAAGCCTTGCGCGGCGTAATGTACACATCGTAAACTGGCGTATTATAGACAATTAATTTTCCATGGCGGTCATATACCTCCCCGCGAAATGGAACCTGAATGATCTTCCGAATGGCATTATTATCCGCCGCCTTTTCATAGGTATCATCGATCAATTGCAGGTAAAACAACTTGCCTAAAAAGACTACCGCCACCGTCAAAAAAACAAGAAATAAGATTAGTCGGCGACCTTCAAACACGCTTAAATTACATTTATGTCAATAACATGGCAATTTAAGCATAATTCCGAATTATTTGGGAAGACTTTTGATCAATGCGATCATCGCAAAAGCGATGGATCCTAAGGATAAGCCCAGTGTAAACCAAGGGGTTGCCAAATGAAAATACCCGTCTAAATAGCGACCAAGATAGACACCTCCTAAAATGGTGACCAACATTTGAAATGCCGCCCCAATAAATCGCTGATAATTGTTCATGAAAAAATTAAAATAATCGGCTAACCACACACTAAAATTATCCCTTTTTCATTTATATATATTGTAAATTTGAAAATTATACGCATTCCATCCCTATGAAAAAACTGTTGGCAGCTTTAATCCTCGTGATGCTCAACTGGGCCTGTTCCCAGCAAAGCACTCGACCTGCTGCCGTAGCTTTTCATAATGTGAATGCCAAATACAACGCCATTTTTCAGGCAGACCGATTGCTAATCTCTCTGTTAAATAAAGCACGGGAGGAAAAAAAAGAAAACTTCTCCAATGCCTTACCCATTCTAGCCCCCATCGACACAAGCTTTTCTCAAAGCTATGCTAAAGAAATTGCAAACCTGGTTCGTAAAGCAACCTTGGTCATCGATCGGCATCAAAACTCCCGCTTCGTAGACGATGCCTATTTGATTATTGGACGCGGACGGCTCCTCCAGCATGATCTTAAAAATGCACTAGAGACGTTTAAATACATCAATTCAATCGAACATGACCCGAAAACACAACAGTCGGCACTCATCGAATTAGCTACGATCTATCTGCATCAGGCCGACTACCCTTCTGCGCAGAAGGTGTTTAATTTCATTGCAGAAAATCCGATGAATGCGAACCAAGAGCAACACCTATTATTGGTTCAAGCCTTCGCCTACCAAAAACAAAATGCCATTGCCAAATCGATTCCGCTCCTAGAAAAGGCCGCTCCCCGCGTAAAAAATCGAGCAGAACGTGGCCGGCTATTCTACATACTTGGCCAAATGCATCAAACACTTGGACAAACCGCTGCCGCACGAAAAGCCTATGAGCAATGCCTCAAACAAAAGTCAAGCTATAGCCTGACCTTGCATGCGCAAATAGCCATTTTGTCCTTGACTGAAAATATTCCAGGTTTAGAAAAACTTGTCAAAGACCCGAAAAATCAAGACCTACAATCTGATATTTTTCTGGCCATTGGTCAAATCCATTTCCAACATAAAGACTACGAATTGGCCCGAAAAAACTGGGAAAGTGGAGGAACAAATAATCCCAATAAAGGAGAATTATATTTCCAGTTAGGCCAGCTGTTCTCCAATCAATTGAAAGACTACCGCAATGCCGCAAACTATTTCGACTCAGCAGCGACATTTTTGCCTAACCAGCACAGTCAATATCAAGTAGCCCAAAAATTGCGAACACAATGGGGCGAATTTGCGCGCCTAGATGGATCTATTCAATTACAAGACTCCTTGTTGAAATTAGGTCAACGATCCGACATTGACTTAAAAGCAATGTATGATAAAATCCAAAAGTCGAAAAAAGCGAAAAAAGATTCGGTTCAATTAACAATTGCCTCTACGTCGAATGCAAGTTTGGCCACATTTACACGCAGGCCATCATCGCCCGAACAGCAAAGTTTTTATTTCTACAACGATCAGGCACGGGTGCAGGGCCAACAAGAATTTAGCACCAAATGGGGAATCCGTAACTTAGAAGATTTTTGGAATCGTAAAAACAAACAGGCGGCAGTACTGACTGATGCCCCAATGATGCCAAGTACTGTGACTCAAACGAATATGGCAGGCGAATCAGCACAAACGCAAGATTCACTTCAGATTTGGCTTAACTCCATTCCACGTACCGAAAAACAACAAGCTGACATTCAGAAAAAACGAGAAAAAGCATTGTTTGATTTAGGCAAATATGCCAAACTTGAATTGGCGAAAAATGACTTAGCATCTAATTCATTAACGCAATTACTGCGTGATTACCCCTTGACTTCATTTGAGGCTGAAGCACTTTATCTACTCTATTTAAGTTCGGATAAACCGAAAACGTATCGCCAACTTCTTTTTGACAAATACCCAAATTCGTATTTTAAGCAAGCGATTTTGACCTTGGAATTTGGTGGCTTAACCGAGGGAAAAGAATTAGAAGCGCAGAAAAATTACGAAAAAGCTTTTGCTCAATTTAAATCTGGAGACTTTACCGCCTGTATCGCGCAAGCTGATTTACTGCTTCAATCTTTTCCAGGTAGTAAATGGGAAGATAAAATAGTATTTTTAAAGGCCCAAAGCTATGGAGGCTTAAAGGATTTTGACCGATATAAAAAAGAACTCAAACAATTTGAACAGGCCTATCCAAAAAGTCCGCTCGTACCCGAAGTGAAAGCCTTGTTGGAAAAATTTACCCAAAACAACCGTTAACATGTTTGCATTCGAAGCAGGAAAATATGCCAAATTTATCCGATTCATGTACCGATTTTTTCTCGGTACGACCGCCGCATCTATCCTGTTTATTGTGGCCGTGAATTACAATTTTTTATGGTTGTTTGGTGGTATGCCCAGTTTGTATGAATTAGAGAATCCCAAAAGCCAAATGGCCTCGCTCGTGATTTCCGAGGATGGTCAAGAGATTGGAAAATACTTCCGCGAGAATCGCAATCCCCTTGAATTTGAACAGCTCCCTGACAATATAGTTAATACCCTGGTAGCTACGGAAGACGCCCGCTTTACATCACATTCGGGTATTGACATCCGCTCCATGTTTCGTGTCGTATTTTCATTAGGTACTGCCGGCGGAGGGAGTACTATTTCACAGCAATTAGCTAAGAATTTATTTCATACACGCTCCATGGAATTTGGCGAGGATGATCCCGTTTACCTAGGCTTGTTAATGAAAATCGATGGCGTAAGAACCGTGATAGCCAAAGTCAAAGAATGGATTTTAGCTATCCGTCTAGAACGTCGCTATACCAAACAAGAGATCATGGCGATGTACCTGAATGAGGTGAGTTTTGGTAATAATGCCTATGGAATCCAAGTGGCCTGCCGGACTTATTTCCAAAAAGACCTGAAAGACGTAACACTTCCAGAAGCCGCCACGCTAATCGGCCTACTTCAAAACCCTTCGTTGTATGACCCGCGCGTTCGTCCGGAAAGAACGATGGAACGGAGGAATGTGGTGTTAGGCCAACTAGCCAAATATGAATTCATCACGGAAGAGGAACTTCCCAAATTGCAAGATGAGCCTCTCAATTTGCACTACCGTGTCGAAAATCAAAATACAGGAGCAGCACCCTATTTTAGGGAAGCTATTCGCCAGCAAGTATTAGCTGCAATCAAAGAGTTAAATCAAGAGCGTCCAGAGGATCAGCAATTAAACCTCTATACCAGTGGGTTACGTATATATACTAGTATTGATTCACGCATGCAGAAATACGCGGAAGAATCCGTTCGAGAGCACATGCGTGCGGAACAAAAATTGTTTTATGATCATTGGCGTGGACGCAATCCATGGGTCAATGAAGAAATGAAAGAAATCAAGGGCTTCTTGCGCGATGCTATGAAACGCACCCAGCGCTACCGCGATTTAATGTCGGCCTACAACAACGACGAATTCAAAGTTTGGGAAGAATTACGCAAGCCAATCAAAATGACCGTCTTTACCTACGATGGCGATAAAGACACCACCTTAAGTCCGATGGATTCGTTAAACTACTATAAACGCATATTAAACTGCGGCATGATGGCAATGGATCCGATGAACGGACACGTCAAAGCATGGATCGGAGGAATCAATTACAAGTATTTTAAATTCGACCATATTTCGCAAAGTAAGCGTCAGCCGGGTTCAACCTTTAAACCCTTTGTGTACGGAGCGGCCATTGAAAACGAAATCGTTACTCCATGTGATGAATTGGTGGATGAACCTGTGACTTTTGGCGAAGAAGATGGACTAAGTGGTGGCACATGGACACCGCAAAATTCAGATGGCAAATACAGCTACCAAAATATGAAAATGCGGCGAGCAATGGGATTATCCATTAACTCCATTTCTGCCAAATTAATGAAGCAATTAGGCCCAGATAAGATTGCGGAATTTGCCCGTAAATGCGGAATCAATAGTCCATTAAACGAAGTCCCATCTTTATGTTTAGGCGCTTCTGAAGTATCCCTATTGGAACAAGTATCGGGCTATGCCACGCTCGCCAATGGGGGTGAAAAAATTGAACCTATTTTAGTGTTAAAGATTACAGATAAAGTGGGCAATGTACTCCGCGAGTATTCTCCACCTGTTAAAGCGGTCATTAAACCAGAAACAGCCTATTTAATGACGTATATGTTACAAGGTGCGGTACACGAACCCGGTGGTACAGCTGAAGGCTTGAAACGTACATCTATTGTAGCTGGGAACGAAATAGGAGCCAAAACGGGAACGACCTCAAATTATTCAGATGGCTGGTTTATGGGGGTTACTCAAAAATTAGTAGCTGGTGTATGGGTTGGCGGTGACGATCGCAGTATTCACTTCCGTAGTTTAGCGCTTGGACAAGGGGCAAAAATGGCGATGCCAGCTTATGCGAAATTCATGGAGAAGGTATATGCCGACCAGTCTTTAGCGATCGAGGGGTATCGAAAGATGCCGTTCATCAAACCTGAAAATTTTGTTTTTGATTTTAGTTGTAATGGTCGCGTGGCGGTAGATTCAACTGCCACTGAAGCACCTCTCACTCAATAAATATGCGTTTTTTAGCCCTCATAGTAGTTGTTTTTTGTTTTTCATGCCAGCAAACACCTGAAGAAAAAGGGGAAGCGTTAGCCAAACAAAATTGTGGTTCTTGCCATAAATTCCCAGATCCAAGTTTACTTGATAAGAAAACATGGAATGAGGGGGTATTGCCTGAAATGGCTTATCGGTTAGGAATTGGCAATCGCTTCGAATTACTCACCAGAATTCCAGATGAGCAATATCAAAGTGCCATGAAATTAGATATCTACCCGGAAACTCCTAAAATTAGCCAGGAAGATTGGGATTTGATCGTAGCCTATTACACCGCTAAAGCACCCGAAAAACCCTTGCCCCAGCCAAAACGCAGTCCAATCAGTTCCGATCTTTTACATTTCAAGCGGGAATCTTTTATTTCTCCCGCTGATCCCATGGGAGGTGTTACATCCATACGTATACATCCGCAGAAATCTGAGGTTTGGGTAGGTACTCGCATGCAGAAATTATGGATATTAGATGAAAAACTGAAAATTAAGCAAACCATTCAAACACCTACACCCATTGTTCACACGCAATTCGTAGGGAAAAATGCGTATGCAGTTGGCATTGGGAAATTATATCCAAATGATCAGCATATCGGCCAACTCGTTTCGATTGACGAAAACAAAAAACAAGTCACACTTGCCGACTCCCTAACTAGACCTGTTGATGTACAACTGGCAGACTTTAACCAAGATGGTACAGCGGATTACTTGATATGTGAATTTGGATTCGAGGCTGGAAAGCTCAGTTGGGTCGATGGAAAAACAAAGAAAAAAAACAACTTAAAAGTAGCTCCGGGCGCGCGAAATGTCGTAGTGAAGGATTTTACAGGTGATGGCAAACCCGATTTTATGGTGCTTATGGCGCAGGCTAGAGAAGGGGTTTCACTGTACATAAATAAGTCAAGTGGCATTTTTGTTGAAAAGCCATTATTGCAGTTTGAAAGTATTTCCGGAAGTAATTACATGGAAGTTGCGGATTTCAACAAAGATGGATACGATGATATAATGATTACGAATGGAGATAACGCGGATTATTCGTATGCCAAAAAAGGATACCATGGGGTGCGTATTTATTTAAATGACAAGCGATACAATTTCAAGGAGGCCTTTTTCTATCCAGTTTATGGGGCATATAAAACACTGGCGCGCGATTTTGATCAAGATGGAGATTTAGATTTAGCGATGATCGCATTCTTTGCTGAGAATGACCAAGGAAAAATTGAGTCTTTTTTATACTTCCAAAATCAAGGAAACTTGAAATTTAACGTAAGCAACTTGCAGATACCTGGAGATGGACATTACATCGCGATGGATGCGGGCGATGTCGATCACGATGGAGATATTGATATATTGCTCGGCAATTATCAATTTGGAAATAGAAAACCAGATGCGAATAACACACCTGGTCTCCAATTAACTTACTATAAAAATCTACTTCGCTAGTTTCGCGCCATGCGGAACGAATCCTTGGGCTAACTGGCTTTGGCTCAAATAGGAAGCGCCATAAGTCCACGCAACTTTTTGAGTTTTTCCTTTAAATTGATAGCTATAATCTTGGTTGACAGGTAGATAATCAAATGCCATACGTGGTTTAAATGCATACATTTTGCCCCGATTCTGAAGTGCGACGAAGGCTAATTGATCTTTTCCTATTCGAATACGTACAAACGATTTGGCATCGCCGGGAACCAACAAGCCTGAGCCAGTTTGGAACGTGAAACTGCCCCGACCATTTCCAAGCAGCACCCCGCCGTTCGAAGCATCGTAACGACCCATCGCGACTTCATTTCCATAATTATTTCCTATGTAAAGGATATCCAGATTTCCATCTTGGTTAATATCTAAGATTTGCATCCCATTGATTGCGGACACTTGGGCTAGGCGAGGTAATTCATGGGATTTAAACTTCCCCTCCCCCAAATTCTCTATATAGACTGAGGCGTTTTCTGTCATGGAAATCTTTGTCGCTTTCGCTTTTTCCGATTCTAAGAAAAAATTATCCTGTGAAGCCGCGCCGAATTCCTTATAATAAACATAACGTTGTCGCGTAGCATTCAGTTGCTTGTGTGTATCATCTTTACCAAATAATGGAGCAGAAATAGCCGTTCCAGCTTGCGTTTGAAAATAAACAAACGGGAAAACATCATATACCCCATTGGCATCTACATCACCATGCCAAACATCCACAGGTTGTTTTGATGAGGCCCGCAACAAGGTATTTTTACCCATATTGCCTGCAACAAAATCCATATCTCCATCCTGATCAAAGTCGGCCGTTGAAATCGACCCCCACAATCCGGTCAAATGCTCAACTCCTGTTTCGGTCAATTTTTTCAGACGCCCTTTTTGATTCGCAAAGAATTGAATCGGAGCAAATTCACCCGCAACGATGATATCTATCCAGCCATCTTGATTGAAATCCGTACAAACAGCATCACAAGCTAAACTCTCCTGAAGTAATTCTGGCGCCCACGACGTAGTCATATCGGTGTATTTTATCAACCCAGGCTTTGAATCATTTCGGAATAATCTAGAGACGGTACCCATAGGGTACTGAAATGCTACATTTCTGCCGCTGACATATAAATCCAGATCACCATCGCGATCGAAATCTAGGGCTCGTACCGCTGCGTTACTTTCGGTAAAGGCAGGCAATGCGTTCGGACTCATGGTGAAGTTACCTTTACCGTCATTCGTGTAAATGACATCTTGGAAACTTGCTGCACCTACTTTACCCTCTGTACCACCCCGAGCAATATATAAATCTAGATCCCCATCGCGGTCCATATCGACCAATAATGATCCTAAATCCTCTCCTAATTTTAATTTGTCTTCAGCTACACCTTCCAAGAAATGAGATTTGAAAGTACCGTTAGCTTGTTGGAAATAGAAAATACCTGAATAGAACTTTGCCCCTCCCACGAAAATATCTTCCAATCCGTCGCCGTTAACATCACCTACAGACGCTCCTGGGCCTAATTGCGACATTTTAAATGGCAATAAACTCTGGTAATTAAAATCGATGAAGTCGTATTCTTTCGGTGTGTCTGTTAATAAGACTTGTGAAGAGATGTCATCCAATAAAGGATCTGGTGTCTTCATTATTGACACAGCAGGCGTCCGAGCATCAGCGATCGAAACGTTTAAGATCTGATCAGACTTTGGAGCCTGAATGACTTGCATAGAGTCATTTGGCCAGATTATACGTAACTCTTTAACTTTTTGCTTCGTTCCTAAGCCAATATGTGCCACAGTTTCTACACTAGACAAGTAGCCCCGATAGGGTGAATTTTCATAGTAGAATAAGGTTCCATCCGCAAAAACCCCCTCGACGTGCACGCCCAATCCCTGTTTGTTTTGACCTCTACCACTAAACTTGACACGTAAAAAGTGGCTTTTATCTGGGTTTTGCTCGACGGAATTATTTCGGTAGACGAAGGCTTTATCATTAATATTGTTGACTACATAATCTAAGTCTCCGTCGTTATCTAAATCACCATAACTGGCTCCATTAGAAAATGAAGGAACTTGGATACCCCAAGCAGCACTAACATCTTCAAATTGCAATCCGCCTTTATTCTTGAATGCATAGTTATTCACCTTGATGACAGGCAACTGCTCTAATAAAACGGCATCAGAAGCGAGACGTTGCGCATTAGCTCGATAAGACATAAAATCACGATCGGTTACATCACGCGGAAAGCCATTGGTAATCATTAAGTCTCGAAAACCATCATTATCAAAGTCGGCCAAAGATGGGCACCAGCTCCATTCCGTCTCAGATACACCGGCCATTAAACTAACTTCTTGAAACGGGATTGCAGAACCATCCGCCTTTTTACCTGAATTTAGTTGCAAGGTATTGCGCATGTACTGATAGGTATATCCATGCATGTCGCTATTTTGATACGATTGATAGCTGTTTGGTGGTGCTAGTTGCTTTTTACGCTCGTTATCTTTAGGTAACATATCTAAGGCAACGATGTCCGCCAAACCGTCATTATTAACGTCAGCCACATCATTTCCCATCGCACTTAAGCTCGTATGTTTAAAATAGGTTTTTGCTTGATCGGTGAACGTACCATCGTGGTTGTTGATGTATAAAATATCATCTGAAACATAATCATTCGTCACGTAGATATCTGGCCAATTATCTTGATTGATATCGCAAATATTGACGCCTAAGCCATATCCTTCAATCATAATGCCAGCTTCCTTGGAAACGTTTTTAAAGATAGGATGATTGGCCCCTGCCACATAATCATTCCGGTATAATCGGTCGGTATTTGGATAAGAGCCATCGGTTACTTTGGGACGGTACAGGGAAGGAAATTGGTCAATAACATCAGTTAAAACATACAAGTCCAAATCACCATCACGATCATAATCAAAGAAGGCAGCGTGTTCACTATGACCCGCATCGTTGATGCCATATTCAGCAGCCATTTCTTTAAAACTCGGTTTCCCATCTTTAATTCCTTGATTCACGAAAAGCATGTTTTCGCGATCTTTAGCGGAAAGTTTCATGGTTGCAGATAAATAGATATCCAGTAAACCATCGCCATTGATGTCGACGATAGAAACACCTGAACACCAGCGACCAGCTGTTTCGATGCCTGCTGACTTCGTAACATCCTCAAATTTGAATTCTCCTTGATTTAAATACAGGGTACTCGGTGCTTGATTCCCTGCAAAAAACAGATCAAGTTTCCCATCTTGGTTGAAATCACCCATGCCTACACCACTACCATTGTAGAGGTACTCATACTTCAAAATATTCAATGTGTCATTCTCGGCAATTTGATTTGAAAAATGAATACCGGTATCCTCATCGGATAGCAGTTCAAAAGTAGTTTTGGTTTGACAAGAAAATAAACTGATGGCGAATAAGAATAAGAACGCAGATGCTTTTGTGTACATAGGGGAAATTTGAAAAACTAAAATTAAAAAAGGTGAGAACAAGTTCTCACCTTTTTAAAAAATAAACTTAATCGATAATCTATTTGATTGGATTTTGTGTTAACACATCCGCTCCTTGAATATCAATTTGTACTTGAGGAATAGGCAAGAACTTGTCTTCCTCATTGTATGCAGCACCACCGAATTTAGTTACTAACCACTTCGCCTCATACTTCAAGTATGCGTTCAAAGTTCTGCTAGCAACATTCCAACGAACTAAATCGAAGAAACGGTGACCTTCTGTAGCTAATTCTAACAAACGCTCCATACGAACAATACGACGTGCATTTGCTTGATCGCCTAATGTAGTATACGTAGAGATTGAATAGTTAGCTTCAGGTTTTCCACCTTTAGTCACGAAACCAGCAGGGTTAGCTGCACGGCTACGCACTTGGTTGATATAACCTAAAGCTGTAGCTAAACTTCCACCTTCGATTTCAGCCTCAGCAGCCATTAACAATACATCCGCAAAACGAATGATATTGTAGTTCATTGTCGCATATCCACGTGTCCAAGATGAACCATCTGTCAAAGTATTCTCTTGACGTTTGTAGTAGATGTATTTCTTAGGTGAATAAGGACCTGCATAAGGTTGAGCACGGATCCAGTTAGCTCCTGGATGCTCGATCCAGTCTAAGTATTGGATACCACGACGACCGATTGTATGGTCAATACGTGGATCTAATGGATCTGCATCCTCAGTAAATGGAGTAGCAGAGTTGATACCAAAGTCATTCTTAACTGCATTAGCCGCTAAGTTATAATCTGGAGTACCATCAGCTTGCTCGCCTAACAATGGTAAACCATTGCTTGTACGATACGCATTTGCCATCGAGAAAGATGGTTGGAAGAATCCGCAGCAGTTACCTGGACCATCAGCACCTGTATTGTACGGGTAGTTCAAATCATCGAAACCGTTCGCGTTGTTCACGTTACCCGTATTCATAGCTGATTGAATGGCAAATACAGCTTCTTCATTGTTGTCATTCTCCGCATTGAAGATTTCAGCAAATCTAGATACTAAGCCATACTTCTTACCATTCGTTGTCTTACCGTTAGCAATAACGTTTGTAAACATTGAACGTGCATCTGCAAATTTATTTTGGTATAAGTATGCCTTACCTAAATAAGCACCTGCAGCCCACTTATTTGCACGACCTGCAGCAGACGAAGTCTCTGGTAGGTTATCAAATGCAAATTTGAAGTCAGCTTCGATTTTACCCCAGAAATCTGGAGAGTTCTTCACTTTCTCAACTCCCTTACCATAGTCCATCGTTTCGTCTACGTAAGGTACAGAGTTAAACAAACGCTTCAACTCGAAGTAGAAGTGACCACGTAGGAATCTTGCTTCTGCAATCACACGAGTTTTATCTGAAGCAGACAAATCCTTTGACTCATTCGCCAATCTAATTGTCGCATTCGCACGCGAAATACCTTCGTATTTAGCAGCCCAAGTTGAGTTTAAGTCACCATCCGTAGGATCTGTCTCATAACGTTGCATGGCATTGATGTTTGAGTAGTCACCAGGGTCAGTTCCCTTGTTGCTCTCACCACCACGAATAGAACCCCAAACCCAGTTGTTCGCAGCCGCTAACCGAGAGAAGCCTTTACCTGCTAATTGTGCATAAGTACCAATTAGCGCTCCCTCAACACCAGCTCTTGAAGTTAATTGCGCTTGAGCCAAAGAGCCCGTTGGCAATACTTCCAAAAACTGATCCTTACAAGCGAACGTCAACATAAATGCTGACGCACTTACTAAACTTAAACGCTTTAAAATCTGATAATTTTTCATGTTCTTAATTTTTAAAATTGGCTTCTTAAATTAGAAATTCAAGTTAAGTGAAGCTACGAATGAACGCGTAACTGGGTAGTTACCTACGTCAATACCGAAGCTTGTATCAGCAGCACCACCAACACCTGGATCTAAACCTTTGTATTTAGTAAAGGTTAACAAGTTGTTACCTGATAATGTTACTTTCGCTCCTTTAACACCAATCTTCGAGATAATGTTTTTAGGAACTTTGTAACCTAACGAGATATTTTGAAGGCGGATATAATCACCATCCTCTACGTACCATGAGTTCTCAGCAGCGGAAGTAGAAATGTTAGATGCTGATTCCCAAATTGGAGCCTCAGCTGCATTTCCTAATGCTGGAGTCCAAGATTTCTTCGCACGCTCTCCTTTTCCTGATCCTTCAAATGTTCCGTAGAAATCAGTAAACCACTTAGATTGGTTCCAGATTTTGTTTCCTGCAGATGCATAAAAATACATATTCAAATCAAAATCTTTGTATGTCAATCCTACGTTTACACCACCTGTGTATGTTGGCACTGGTGATCCCAAATACGTACGGTCAGCTGGAGTAATTTTTCCATCACCGTTCATATCTGCATAACGGAAGCGACCTACGCCAGCACCTGCTTGCGCTGGAGCTGAAGCAACCTCTTCTTTAGATGCAAAATAACCCATTACTTGGTATCCATAGAATGAAGACAATGAACGTCCTACTTCCATACGAATTGGTGTAATTCCACGGAATGAACCACCAACTAGATTTGTAATACCTGGAGCAAACGCAACGATCTCATTCTTCAAGAATGAATTGTTGAATGTTAACTCATATTTCAAATCTGCAGTAATATTACCACGGTTGATAATTTGCATATCGATACCTTGGTTACGCATTTTAGCTACGTTAACTGAAGGTGCAGAAGCCGAAGGTCCAACAACCGCAGGAAGTGGTACGTTGAATAACAAATCTTCTGTATCTTTTCTCCAGATATCAAATACAACTTCCCACTTACCGTTTAACAATGTTGCGTCAATACCGATGTTAGAAGTAATAGCAGTCTCCCATTTCGCAGCAGGGTTACCGATACGAGAACGGAAGTATCCCTCATCAGCTCCTGAAGATTGACCTCCGATTGGATAGAATGAGTTACCACGGTTAGCAGCATATAATGAGTACTGGTTAGCTGGGTCTACGTTGTTTGAGTTACCCATTGTACCCCATCCACCACGGATTTTCAAATCTGTGATTGCAGGAATATCACGCATAAACTCTTCTGAAGTTACACGCCAAGCTGCTGAGAACGCAGGGAACACACCATAACGATTCAAAGAACCGAAACGTGAAGATCCGTCACGACGAACAACTCCAGTGAAGTAGTACTTCTCGTTGAAGTTATAATCTAACTTAGAGAATAATGAATAGAAGTTTACACCTGAGAATAAGTTAGAGTTAACTACTGGTGATTGAACAGCATTCAATGTTACGAAATCTAAGTCCATAGAGAATGGATTGATACCTGAACCGTTGATCGAACGACCACGACCTGTATTCAATGACTCTAAACCACCCAATACTTTAAATCCGTGCTTTCTCCACTGATACTTGTAGTTAACTGTATTAGTCAATACCCAAGCAAATGAATAACCAGAACCTTCAGAGAATGAATTCGAAGCCTCTGGCTCTGAATCACCTAAGTAACGGTAGTTGTAGTTTTTGAATGCTGAGTTATTGTATTGACCTCCTAAGCTCGTACGAATTGTCAAATCTTTGATTGGCTCGTAATCTACATAGATGTTACCCATTGCATTTGCATTGAAGTTATCATCATTTGAGTTGTTCAATACAATTTGACGAACTGGGTTACGTGGATTGTTAAATCCTGCTGCTTTCGTAGAAGCATACGAACCGAACTCATCAAATACCGGGATGACAGTTGGCATACGGTAAGCAGACAAGATTACAGACTCATCACCCGCTACGCCTAAACCATTGTTACCACCTGATTGACCACGAACTGAACGATAAGTAAACTGTAGGTTTTGACCTACTTTCACTTTTTTACCTAAGTTAAACTCAGAGTTAAAACGAACAGAGTAACGCTTGAAATCATTTTGAATCAAGATACCATCTTGTTGCTGACCTGATAAACCTAAGTAGAAACGTCCTGTTTCAGTACCACCTGAGAAACCTAATGAGTGACGTTGCGTCATACCCAAACGTGTAATTTCATCATACCAGTTAGTACCAGCTTTGTTCGCTCTAATTAAGAAAACGTTCTCAGGGTTAGCTGCACGAGCCGCTGCAATCGCAGAAATATCTGCGTCATTTACACCGTTTCTACCATTTGCATGCAAATAAGTTGGCAATGTAGCTTGAGCTGAAGTACCGTATTGTGGGTGAGTGTATTGTGGAGCAGTTCCATTAGCCGCCGCATTGTTACGATATGCTACGTGTGTCCAATCTGCTTGCTCTTGAGGAGTCAACATTTTAGGAGCACCATTAACGTTAGGATCTGTTGCACCATACATACCGTTGTAAGTAATCTGAAGTGGCTTCTTTCCACCTTTAGATCCTTGCTTCGTTGTGTAAACGATTACACCGTTCGCTGCACGCGCACCATAGATAGAAGCAGCCGCCGCATCTTTCAATACAGTTGTTGACTCAATATCATCTGGAGACAAGAAATCAGTAGAACCTACTGGAACCCCATCCACTACATATAAAGGCTCGTTACCACCAAAGGCACCGAAACCACGTACACGAATGATTGAGTTTGTTCCTGGCTGACCGTTAGTGATCAAGGTAACCCCTGCCACACGACCTTGCAACATTTGCTCCACGTTACCCGTTGGCGCAATCTGCAAATCGGCCGCTTTCACGATCGAAGCCGCTGCTGTAGACTCTTTCTTGTTAGTTACTGAGTAACCTGTTACGATTACTTCGCTTAATTGACTAACATCTTCATCTAAAACTACTGAGATAGAAGATTGAGATCCTACATTAACTGTTTTTGTTTTGTAACCTACTGCAGAAATGCTCAATACTGCATTTCCTGATTTAACCGTCACACTAAATGCACCATTTGCATCTGTTGTTGCACCAGTTGTTGTTCCTTTAACAGCAACACTTACTCCTGGAATTCCCTGAGCATCTGTATCCGTCACTTTACCTGATACCTTGCGATCTTGCGCAAATGACGAAAAACTCCCTAGCATCACAATCGCGAGCAATAAGAAGCTTCGAAGACTTTGGTAAAAATTGTTTTTCATAATACGTTTTAATTAGTTTTCTAAATAAGATTAAATTGGGGTTTAAGATGGTTTTTAATTCAATTTTGGGTCTCCTTTCTTTTTAAAGTTCATACTAAACAAATCAATAAAACTTTCTTTTAAAAATACAATAAATAGGTTTAGAGGTTATTGTATTCAATTATCGGAATGATACAATTAGCTAACTGTGCTATGCTATTCCAATGAACCAAAGATGTAAAATGCCAATTAATCCTGCAAACATTTAGTTGATATTTTTTAATTTTTTTTATTAAAAATGGTATTTAGTGACTAGAACACTGCAAAAACACTAATTTTTTATCAAATAAATACCATATTTCAACAGGAAATAGGAAAATTTGGACAGAATGAATGAAGAATTTTTACCGGAACAGTCCAATTTTGGCTTATGTAAACGTTTGCAAAAGAAATCTGGTGTAACATCCAATAGTACAAAAACACAAATTCATCATTAATGCCTAATTTTGGTCAATGACAAAATTCGAACCCAAAAACATCTTGCCTAGCCTACCGGAAGAACCTGGTGTCTACCGCTATTTCGATGCGTTCGATACC
>JACCDX010879841.1_pt1 | contig 29645 bp, 49 predicted proteins | sample 7449681 | NCBI WGS metagenome assembly JACCDX01 (sample SAMN15323450, study PRJNA562643) | freshwater metagenome | isolation source: river surface water | place: USA:Blue River Watershed | collected 2017-08-18
CCAGCAACACCTCCGGCAGCAGGTCAAGCCGCGCAACCAGCTACTCCAGCCGCACCAGGAACAACCACAACATCTACTACTAAATCACAAGTATCTGGAAATATTAGAATGGGCAAACCAAGTGGTCCTATTACCTATAATGGAAAGACGGTTAACCCTAATGACCCAGAGTACGGAGCCGCATCACAGGCATTGATGAACGTATATAATAAGAAAAATAATAGAGTTAACTGGGCAAATAAAGTTACTGGAACTTCAACAGCGCCAGTTCAAGGTCCTGAAAACGCACCAATAGATAGAGACTTCTAAACAAAAACCACCCTAGGGTGGTTTTTTTAATGCCAGTTACCTTGGAAGCAATGTCTTACTTCATGTCCTAAGGTATGCATACTAGTTTGTTTTTTGGTAATGATAGTACATTGATTGCCAACCCAAAAAGAACAAGCATTTACTGTATAACCAAAACCTTTATATCCACGACGTTTACTTTCTTCTTCACAAACTTTTTGAACATTATCCACCGCTCTCCATGTGATAGTAAGAGATTCTGAAGTGTTCTTCGAAGCATCAAAGTTAGCAGAAGGGTTATCCCATGCAGATGCTGACAAAGAATAAAATAACAAAGTTGTAAGTAGTGTCTTTTTCATATATGTATTATATGGCTAAATTGAAATTGAGTCAATTCTTTTGGCTATTGATCTTTAGTAATAAGTAGTTTATAATGTTCTTATTAAGGAGATAACATGGCTAGAATGTACGGACCCGAAGAAAAGGCTAAACTTGAAAGATTGATCAACGAAGGATCAACTGTACTTCGAGAAATTGAAGATCTACAAGAAGGTCTTAAAGAAACTGTCAAAGCAGTAGCAGAAGAATTAGATGTCAAGCCAAGTATTATTAATAAAGCAATTAAAATTGCCCATAAAGATAACTGGAAGTCACACGAAGAAGAATGGGACGAAATTGAAATGATCCTCGGTGTAACTAAAAACTTACCGGACAGCGATTAATGGATCATATCAGTAATACACTAATAAACATATATACTTGGGCGAGGCAGGATTTTAAAGAATGGCCTTTAAGGTTTGTTCTTGAGATAACTGCCTGGTTCATGAGTATTGTTTGTGCAGTATGGATGGGTGCTACATTACCCAATCCACCATTTTTAATTTTGTATCCGCTATTCATTACTCAATGTGCAATTTTTGCTTGGGCGGCTTGGACTAGGAGATCTACAGGTATGGTAGCGAACTACCTACTGTTAGTCACTATCGACATAGTTGCCCTTGGGCGTTTGATAATTAATACATAAGCTAGGGTTTGATCAGCCATAAATGATCAGTTTGGTATTTGTGAGCCGTAAATCACATAGGAGAAACTAATTTGTACGTAGACGCCTTTTTTCAGCGAGATGCTGATATTGTAAAGGTAGTTGAACGTAACGATGAAGGAAAACGAGTTTTTAAAGAGTTTCCAGTTCGTTATACGTTTTACTATCCAGATCCCCGAGGGAAATACCAAAGTATTTACGGTGAACCCCTTACTAGAGTTGTATGCAAAAATAGCAAAGACTTCCGCAAGGAAATGGCTATCAACAGCAACAAAACACTTTACGAAGCTGACATTAATCCAATCTTTGTAACTCTTAGTGAAAACTATCTAAATCAAGATGCGCCAAAACTCAACGTAGCGTTTTGGGATATTGAGGTGGACTTTGATCCAGAACGTGGTTATGCATCACCCGATGATGCATTCATGCCAATTACTGCGATCGCTGTTCACCTGCAATGGTTAGATACACTAGTTTGTTTAGCCATGCCTCCAAAAGGCATGAGTGTTAAACAAGCCGAAGAGCTTGTTAAAGATATTCCCAACACACACATCTTTGATAACGAAGCAGACATGCTAGACACATTCTTGAATCTAATTCAAGATGCAGATATCATCAGTGGTTGGAACAGCGAAGGTTTTGACTTGCCTTATACTGTTAATCGAATTACTAAAGTTCTAAGTAAAGACGATACACGCAGACTCTGTTTGTGGGATCAATTTCCAAAGAAACGTGAATACGAAAAGTTTGGAAAAACTGCTACTACCTACGACATAGTAGGTCGTGTTCACCTAGACAGTCTTGAATTATATCGCAAATATACGTATGAAGAGCGTCACACTTATCGACTAGATGCCATTGGTGAGATGGAGGTAGGTGAAAGTAAAACAGTCTACGAAGGTACACTAGACCAACTTTACAACAATGACTTCCGTAAGTTTGTTGAGTACAATAGACAAGACTGTGCATTGTTAAACAAACTAGACAACAAACTAAAATTTATTGATCTTAGCAATAAACTAGCACATGAATGTACAGTATTGTTACAGACCACAATGGGTGCTGTAGCTGTTACTGAGCAGGCTATCATTAATGAATGCCATCGTAGAGGCTTTCAAGTTCCTAATCGTCCCAAGAGAGATGAAGATGCTGATAATCAGGCAGCAGGTGCTTATGTTGCTTATCCTAAAGAAGGGTTACAAGACTGGGTCGGTTCACTAGATATTAACTCACTGTATCCTTCGGCAATTCGTGCATTAAACATGGGTCCTGAGACTATTATTGGTCAATTGCGTCCTACACTTACTAAAGATTTTATCGACGGGCAGATTGCCAAAGGTAAAAGTTTTGCGGCGAGTTGGGAAGGAAAGTTTGGTAGTATTGAATACGATGCCGTCATGAATCAGGAAGTAGGTACAGAGATTACCATAGACTGGGAAGATGGCAATGTAGACGTGCTAAGTGCAGCCGAAGTATACAAGCTAATTTTTGATAGTAATCAACCATTCATGCTTAGTGCTAATGGTACTATCTTTACCTATGAGAAGGAAGGTATCATTCCTGGTCTATTAAAGCGTTGGTATGCTGAACGTAAGGAAATGCAGGCTAAACTCAAAGATAGTATTAAAGCAGGTAACAAAGTTGAAGAAGAGTACTGGGATAAACGTCAATTGGTTAAAAAGATTAACCTTAACTCGCTTTACGGTGCTATTCTTAATCCAGGTTGTCGTTTTTTTGATAAACGTATTGGTCAATCCACTACACTAACAGGTCGCCAGATTGCCAAACACATGGCCAGTAAAGTCAACGAAATTATCACAGGTGAGTACAATCACATAGGCAAAGCAATTATCTACGGTGATACTGACTCTTGTTACTTCTCAGCATATAAAACTCTTAAAAAAGAAATCGATGCTGGGCATATTCCATGGACTAAAGAAACTGTGATTCAACTCTACGACCAAATTGGTGAAGAAGTTAATGCCACATTTCCGCAGTTTATGCTGGATGCGTTCCATTGCCCTAAGAGTCGTGGTGAAGTTATCAAAGCAGGTCGAGAAATTGTCGGGTCTAAGGCTCTGTTCATTACCAAGAAGCGTTATGCTGTGCTATATTACGATAAAGAAGGCAAGCGTACAGACGTAGAAGGTAAACCGGGTAAAATTAAAGCCATGGGTCTAGACCTTAAGCGCAGTGATACTCCAGAATTCATTCAAAACTTCTTAAGTGATATTCTTGAAAAAGTACTAACAGGATCAACTGAAGAAGAAGTACTAGAGTTTATTAGTAATTTTAGAACTGAATTTAAATCGAGACCAGGTTGGGAAAAAGGTTCGCCTAAACGAGCCAACAACATCACAGAATATCAAAACAAAGAAGCTAAACAAGGCAAGGCAAATATGCCAGGTCACGTTCGAGCAAGTATCAACTGGAATACGTTAAAGCGTATGATGGATGACAAGTATTCTATGAGTATTACAGACGGTGCCAAGGTTATCGTTTGCAAGCTCAAAGATAACCCTATTGGATTTACCAGTGTAGCCTATCCAGTAGACGAGCTTAGGCTACCTAAATGGTTTAAAGAATTACCATTTAACCACGACGAAATGGAAGCAACAATTATCGATAACAAACTAGAAAACCTAATTGGTGTTCTTAATTGGGATATTAGGTCAACCGAACAGACTAATACCTTCAATAAATTGTTTGACTTTTAACAAAAACCTAAATATAATCAGGATATACGGAGAAAAATTATGAAAGACATCCTTCAAGATCTAGTAGCACATACTCACAGTCTAGGCTTTTTGCCTTTGATTAAAATCACAGGTGAGGAAGATGCAACAACTATCGAATCAATGGCTGAAGATCGTTCAGTTATTGTTTCAGCAAAAACACACACACCTGTATCAGAATTTGAAGGTGTGTTTGGTATGCCGAACTTAGATAAACTAGCATTACACTTAAAGAACCCAGAATACAAAGAAAATGCTAAAATTGAAGTTATCAGTGCAGAAAGAAACAGTAAAGAAATTCCAGTTAGTCTACACTTTGAAAACGCCACAGGCGATTTCCAAAATGACTATCGTTTTATGAACACTGAAATTATCAATGAAAAATTAAAGTCTGTTAAATTTAAAGGTGCTAGTTGGGACATCGAGTTTGAACCAAGTCTAGCATCGATTGGCAGGTTAAAACTTCAAGCAAGTGCTCATTCAGAAGAAAATGTATTCCAAGTTAAGACGGAAGACGGTAACTTAGTTTTCTTCTTTGGTGATGCATCAACACACGCTGGATCATTTGTTTTCCACAGTGGTGTTAAGGCAAAACTCAAGCAAACATGGGCATGGCCTGTAACACAAGTAATGAGTATTCTAGGTCTTGATGGGGACAAGACCATGAAGATTGCAGATGCCGGTGCAATGATGATTACTGTTAACAGTGGTCTGGCAGAATATGATTACATTTTACCAGCACAATCTAAGTAATGAATAAAAACTTAACTGCTACTCAAAACGACTATGCATACTTCCTGCCGGCAACGTCAGGATTTTATGCAACGTTTATAGGCAAACAGAGATATGGAAACTATGTAGACCCTGCACGTATTCCAAAATCGTTTACTAACGGCGTTGAGAGTCTAAACTATTTAGAACCAGATAAAGGTCTATTCTATTACGACCATTGTCTATACTCTGCAGGTCATGCTAACTTAGATCTAAACAAGCAAGACGAAAGCGAAGACATGTTCCGCAATCGTAATCGTGCAACCAGTTGGGTCTTAGGCGACTCTGGTGGTTTCCAGATTGGTAAAGGCGTATGGGAAGGTGACTGGAAAAATCCTAACTGTCCTAAAGCACAAAAGAAACGTGAACAAGTTCTCAAGTGGATGGACAGTCTTATGGACTATGGTATGTGTCTTGATATTCCAGCTTGGGTTGCTCGTAGCCCTGCTGGTCAAAAAGCTACAGGAATTACCAGCTACCTAGAAGCTGTACAAGGTACATATATCAATAACGATTGGTTTGTAAACAATCGTAACGGCAATTGTAAATTCTTGAACGTACTACAGGGCGAAAATCATACCGACGCAGAAGATTGGTATCAACGTATGAAAAAATACTGCGATACTACAGTTTATGGTGATCGTGCATTTAATGGCTGGGCCATGGGTGGACAAAATATGTGTGACATCCACCTTGTACTTAAACGATTAGTAGCATTAAGATTTGACGGATTGCTCGAAAAAGGCAAACAAGATTGGATGCACTTCTTAGGTACATCAAAACTCGAGTGGGCCGTACTGCTCACAGACATTCAAAGAGCAGTAAGGAAATATCACAATGACCAATTCACGATATCGTTTGATTGTGCGAGTCCATTCCTCGCAACTGCAAACGGACAGATCTACATCCAGACCGAGACGGAAGACAGGACGAAATGGGTCTACCGAATGGTCCCTTCCGCCGATGACAAGCGATATGCCAGAGATAGTAGGTTATTCAAAGACGTCGTCATTCAAGACGGAATATTCAGAAACTTTGAATCCAGCCCGATTATTGACCAAGTCGAAATAAAAGATGTTTGTATCTATGCACCCGGTGACCTAAATAAAATAGGTAAAGAAGGCAAAACTAGTTGGGATAGTTTTAGTTATGCTATTCAAATGGGTCATAACGTTTGGGCACACGTTAATGCTGTTCAAGAAGCCAATCGACAATATGATTTGGGTCGTGTTCCAAACATGCTAGTTCAAGAAAAATTTGATAGACTGTATTTTAAAGACATTGTTGAAGCTATTTTTGCTACCAGTGATCGAGCTACTGCTGATGCAGTGGTAGAAGAATACAGTCGTTTTTGGATGAGCATTATTGGTACTCGAGGTGCCACTGGTAAAAAGACTGTGAATGCAAGTACTAATTTTGCCAAATTCTTTGACGAAGACGAAGCTGAGGTTGTACAATCAGATCACAGTGAAGAATTTACAGACGAAGAAGAATCAAAATTAGACCAGCTAGAATCACAGGTAAAAGAATGACCTTACCAGACGAACGATATCGTTCAGTAATGTGGGCTAAGAAATTTTTACAAGATCTTGCCTATAATACAAAAGAGTATCCTCGTGTACCTAAAAAAGTCCGAGGAGAAGCACATAGCATTCTACGTCACTTTCCTAGCGAATGGGACATGGATCGTGCTAGCAATGGTTCTCCAGACGTTTTCCAAAAGCGTATGGAGCCTGTAACAAAACTTTTTAAACAATACGAGCAGTCACTGGCTGATAAAAATGAAACGTGATTACGCAGAAGGTAATATTGCAGGGGTTAATTTCTTTGTTGGAACTGAAATTGAAAAAACTCCTGCCTTTGGAATTAAAACTTTATTTGTCGTAGGTATTAGACCTACTGAAGATATAGAACATTTTTTTAATCACAAAGAGTGTGGTCACATCTTCTTTGGTGCTAATCATAGTTTTAATCCGCAAACTTATGAAGAGCATAAAGCATGGGAAGAAATGATTTTTTACTTTCTCAAGAAAGATGTTTTGTGCTCTTTAGATATTCCAATTAATCAAATTGAAGAATTTCACGAAAGCGGTTATTGTGAATACAATAATTTTATCCCCCAAATACGTGTACCAATTCCATATGTTCGACTATGGAATTACAATACTATGATTAAAATTGACGACAAAGATTTTAAAGCAACCAATCCGGGTATTTGGACACACAATTTACATGATCTAATGAGTCGAGATACATTTACATCATGGGATCAGTACGGCAATGACAAGGTACTTAAATGACCGAAGAACAAGCAGAAAAAATGATCGAGTTACTCAAAGGAATTGACTGGAAACTTTGGGAAATGTATAATATTATGAAAGACGTCCTTAACGTTGATGAAGAGAACAAAGATGGTAATTAAACAAGATATCCGCCCTAACAAAATGATTTGGGTCACATTTCGTAAAGAGGGTATACATAAGTATCCGGCAGCACTAACTGACCCCAACCTAGCAACTGGAGACGAATACGATGTAAGTTTCTTAGGATATCCTCATCGTCACATCTTTCACTTTAAAGTCTGGATTGGTGTTGAACACTCAGACCGGGCAATAGAATTTATTCAATTCAAACGCTGGCTTGAAAATCTTTACAATCAAGGCACACTCCAGTTAGACTACAAATCCTGCGAAATGATGGCAGAAGATTTATACGCTCAAATCTCCGCAAAGTATCCAGGACGAGAAGTCTGGATCGAAGTGTCCGAAGATGGCGAAAATGGTGCCTTGATTAAGTTCTAATATGTCCAACAAGCCCTTGCCCCGGACTACTATTCGCCAGATGCCTCCGCCGCATCCTAAGAACCGGTTCAAATATTGTTTTGAAATGAGCCACTACGGTGGCGAACAACGAGGCGAGTTAGAAGCGTGGTGCTTGGCAGACCCAGTAAATCGCCGTTGGGGCAATATGGGTTATGTTGAATGTAATCTGGATAGTGATGCTATTGAGTTTATTACCACTTGGGGTATCAACTGGCGGCACAAAACAAAAAGCGTTAGCAGAGAACTCAAGTCAGAGTTGGGTTATAGCAGAATAGGATTAGGGAATGTATGAACAAACGAATTAAAGAACTTGCCGAACAAGCCGGATGTAAAGTTATGGATGGCGAATGGTATATCCCATCAGCAACAGGTGTTGAAAAGATTGTTTATACTAAAGGAATCGGATTAGAAAAGTTCGCCGAGTTGATTGTTAGAGAATGTATGGATATTGCCTACGCATACGATGCTCCGAAAATGTCTGGTCCAGGAATGATTGTTGCTAACAGGATTGAAGATCACTTCGGAGTTGAAGAATGAAAGATAATGACGTAAAACGTGAGATTGAACGTATGATCCAACATCGTAGCAATACTCGTAATCCATTAGACTTTCCAATCAGCCCAGAAAATATGCGGGCCAGATGCGAAGCACTGGTCATAGCAATGGTGGGTAAAGAACTGGCTGAAAAATGGTGGAACGGTCCAAACAAGGCATTCGGTGGTGATACACCGGAACAAATCTATAGTGTTGCACCATCAGCGGTGTATGCCTACTTAATGAAATCATCAGAAGGAGAATGGTAATGAACGGACGAATCAAACAGTTAGCCGCAGAAGTTGGTATCAGTGTTGAATACTTAAACAATACCAAACAATGGGTATTGATTGAAGCATTAGCCGAACGAATTGTAGGGGAGTGTATCGGATGTTGTGAACAAGTTATTAGTGATCCTGTTCCTGAATCAGTTGATACTTTTGAACAAGGTGGAATTCATTGTATAGATGAGATTCGACAACACTTTGGTATTGGTATGAGCACAGAAGATAAAAAGATCCTAATCAAAGAACTGTTAGGAGTAAAAAATGAACGATCGGATTAAACAACTCGCTGAACAGGCTAGACAAGAATTTTTACAATTGCCAACAGGATACACAGCAGAACAAGTTGGAATGTATCCCCAGTTGATGGAACGGTTCGCCGAACTAATCATCACAGAATGTTTGGATATTGCCAACGACACACGATATGATGGCAAGGTAGTTGCCAACCGTATCAAGTTTGTTTTTGGACTTGATAAAGTTTCTCAAGAGTGATAGAACAGCGTATGCGTTTAGATCTATTAGCAGACTTAGGTATTAGTTCAAGGTTAGAGAAATGTCCTATAACCGCAGGATCTACTCCTTGTTTGAAACCTTCTGTTATACTAAACTTATGGTCTAATTCGTATTCTCTACCTCGTTCTATTCCAAGGGGATTGATTTTATCTTGATGATGCTGCCAACTCTTATAAGTATGATTAAGAACTTGCTCTCTATAAAGTTCCCAGTCACTTTTCTGTTCTTTAGGAATGGCTATGCCTCGAGATATTTTAGTCTCCGTAGCCGCACTATAACAAGCAGGATTTCTTTTGTTGGCTCTTTCAGATAACTTTTTCTTAGATTCCTCATTATGACTCTTACCATACATAGGATTGTTGACGCCAGAATGGCCGCCTCGGCTTTTAACAGCCGCAGAAATCTTGCTGCCTTTCTCGGCAACCCAATCACTATCGTTGTGGAGTTCTTTAAGTGTGGCGTTTCCACGCTCGCTCATCTTTTTCATATGACTACGGCGTTCTTCCGCGGTCATATTATTCTGCCTCGATGCTTCTGCCTTTTTAACAAAGCCAGGGCATTGGGTGATTTTTTCAACGCATCGCAACTTTTTGGAGTTATAACTTATGTAAAAGGCTTGACCTTCACACAAAAAACAAGTATCATTAGCATTAACGGTAGTAAGTTTAGGCATAGTTCTATCTCTCTATCGTTGTTATTTATCAAAAATAACAAGAAGTATCCAGATCGCGAGATCTGGATTGAGGTCTCCGAAGACGGAGAAAATGGTTCATTTATCAAGTACTAAAGGAAATAGCTATTATGGCTAAAAATTATAAAGACGTTAACTACTTTGAATCTCGCCCCGACATTGTTAAGATTTTTGACGATCTTGATAAGTTTCGTGATTTCTGTCGCTTTGAACTGTGTGAATTCAATGAGGCTAATCTCTACAATAGGAGTAGCCAGATTTGGAACAACTACTACCACAGCACACGCCCACGTAAGCCACGAGGTGAATACAATAATAGTCGCGGTGATTATAACCGTGGTGGAAACAATAAACGTTTTCAACGTCAATGATTTATATTGTAGATCTTGAAGCAGTAGAAACTAGGTATACTGCTCAGTGGAAAAAACATGTACCTAGTCTACTAAAAAAGGCAGGTCATGATGTTCAAGTTATCTGTGGTCCTGAAGATATTCCTAGTGCAACCACTCCAGGCGCTTTTCTTAATTTTGGTGGCACTAACATATACAAGTCTTGCCAAGTTGAACAGATTAGCAGATTATTTTGCTCGGGATCCATTAATCATGGCGACCATTTTCTTTTTACTGACGCTTGGCATCCGGGCATTATAAATCTAAAGTACATGAGCGAACTTCTTAATATTCCAGTTAAGATTCATGCGCTATGGCATGCCGGTAGTTATGATCCTCAAGACTTTCTAGGTCGATTAATAGGTAACGAACCTTGGGTACGTCATGCAGAAAAGAGTTTTTTTCATGCGATTGACCATAACTATTTTGCCACTGATTTTCACATCAATATGTTTTTTAAAAACTTATTTGGTGAACAAGGTCCTACAGAACATTTCCAAGCTACAAAAAATAATAAGATAGTTCGCACTGGTTGGCCTATGGAGTATATGGATAATACCCTAACTCAATATAAAGGAATGCCCAAGCGTGATCTTATCTTGTTCCCGCATCGTATTGCTCCCGAGAAGCAAGTTGAGATCTTCCGAGATCTTAAACACCATCTACCACAATATGAATTTGTTGTGTGTCAGGATCAACAGCTAACAAAAAATGAATATCATAATTTGTTAGGCGAAGCTAAACTTGTGTTTAGTGCCAACTTACAAGAGACACTTGGTATTTCTTGTTATGAAGGCGCGATTGTGGATGCAATTCCTATGGTTCCTGATAGATTGTCGTATACTGAAATGTATTTTGACAATTTTAAATATCCTAGTGAGTGGACAGAAAGCTACGAAGCATACGAAGTTCATAGGCCTCATATTGTTAAAACAATTATAGAGCATATGGATTTTTATCAAACAAGGCTTCCTATGCTACGTAAACAAACGGAGGCCTTACATGAGCAATTCTTCTCAGCAAAAGAACTTGTTAAACACTTCGTCTGAAACATATACTATCAGTATTGATTCTTCAAGTTCGTATACAAATACTATAACGCTTGACAATATAACTATAGGTGCGGCTGGAGCACAACCAGTTTATAATTGGGCCTCCGGCGCTTCTACTATATCTATAGATAACATTGTTCTTACTGATAATTCGTTTACATTTAATCTGCCAAAAGAATGGGTTGACTGTTTTCCAGACTGGCATAGAGTTGAAGACATGTGTAAAAAATATCCAGGTTTAGAAATTGCATTTAGAAATTTTCAAACTGTATATCAACTAGTAAAGGATGATTATGATAATCCAACTCCTAAAAAATAAATTCTTTAATTGGTTAGAAAAAAATGATCGTAAAAGAATTATTATGGATCGCGTGGACGATGAGCCGTACCTCGAACGATACTATGTCTTTCTTAAAGACAGAACAAGGTTTCCATTTAATGTGTTTGTACACAAGTTTCTTAAATCAGATCCCGATGATGTGCATGATCATCCATGGCCTTATGCTACTTTAATTTTAAAAGGTGGATACTATGAATGGGTTCCAGAGTTCAACAGTAAGAATGAAAAAATTGGCGAGAAATGTTTTTGGAGAGGGCCTGGGCATTTCCGTATTTGCGGTGCTAACTCTTATCACCGCATTGAGCTTGATCCTGGAATAACTGCATGGACCTTGTTTATGCCTGGTCCACAACGTAGAGAATGGGGATTTCTCGTAAAAAATAAATGGATACCCAATGGCGAATACTTGGAATACCGTAAATCAACCGTACGTTAATTCTGCTACATATACAGCTACTTCTGGCAGTGTTCTCACTGCCGCAGGTTTGAATGGTACTAGCTGGGCTAACCCGAGCGTTTCTTTTACTAGTAGCAACCAAAAGTCATTATTAACTATACCGCACGGCGAAGACAAAATTGTATTAAGTGATGAAGCTACATTAGAAGTAAAAGGCACAGTCAAAATAAATGGTATTGATTTAGAAGAACGGTTAAAAACAATTGAAAGAGTCTTGGCAATTCCTGAAAGAGATGCTACAATGGAGGCTAAGTATCCGTCATTAAAAAAGAAGTTTGATGATTATATTAATACGTTAGAGAAGTATCGTACATTTGAAAGAATCAAAGGAGAAGACCAGTGAGAGAACTACATCCAGACGTTGCCCATACAGCAAAAGAAATGACTATTAAAGAAAGTCAAGGTTTTAGACTTCGCATGGAAAAGTGGGAAGCAATTAGTCCTAAAGGTTTAGTTAGTGTTGACTTAATACAAGAAAGTCTCAACGATAAAGGACAAGTATTATACACTAGCACTTATAATTTCAATATGACTAAAGAAGAACTTCAATCTTTAGCTCACGGACTTACTGCATGAAAAAGGTTTATTACAGCTGGAGTCAAGTTGAAGGAGCATGTTTAGATATCGCTCGCCAGATGTCAGCACACAATTGGAAGCCTGACTATATTGTAGGTATAACCCGCGGTGGACTTATTCCAGCTAATCTTTTAAGTCAGTACACTGGCATTAAGATGCACACGCTTAACGTCAGCTTACGAGACGGTGATGGCGGCGAATCAAATTTATGGATGGCAGAAGATGCTCTTGGTGTGGTTCCTAGTGATCAAAGACACGTCTGGGGTAATCATGCACACATTGAACGTCTTAAAAAGAAGATTCTTATTGTAGATGATATCAATGATACAGGTGCTACAATTAATTGGATCAAGCAAGATTGGCCTAGTGGTTGTTTCCCTGATTCCAAAGAATGGAATCAAATATGGGGAGACAATGTTCGATTTGCCGTTTTGACACATAATGTTGCTAGCGAGTTTAAAGATCCAGACTATAATGTATGGACTGTAAACAAAGCAGAAGATCCTTGTTGGTTGGTTTACCCCTGGGAGGATTTTTGGTTATGATTACTGATTTAGAAAGGGCATTAAATGAAAAAAGAGCACCATGGACAGAAATTGAATTCCGAACAACAGACTTCTGGGTCTTCAGAGATGCATATCCAGTTACCCAAGGGCATTTGCTATTTGTGCCTACCCAAGAACAGTTCCATAACATCATGGAGTGCTACAAAGCCGCATACAAATTTGGATATGAAGGAGTACAATCGGAAAGGTGGGACGCTTTTAATGTCGGGCAAAATGTTGGAGAAGATGCGGGACAAACTGTAATGTTTCCTCATATACATATGATACCAAGACGTAAAGGTGACATGGCTGATCCACGCGGTGGTGTACGTCATGTAATTCCTGAAAAAGGCAATTATCGGAAAACTGCATAATGCATAATATAATTCTTATTACACTTGGTTTACTGTTTATCAAACATTGGTATATTGATTTTGTAGATCAAGATGCCGAAGAAGTAAAGCACAAGGGAATTTATCTTCATTGGTTAGGTGTTAGACACAGTCTTAAACATGGTGTAGGAACATGGATTGTATTTTCGTTAGTCGATGTTGGTATTATCTATGCGCTAATACTAGCTGTAATTGATACAGTATTACATTATCATATTGACTGGTCGAAAATGAATTACGGAAATCGAGATATCACAACTCCGCAATTCTGGAATCATTTAGGACTAGATCAATTAGCACATTACATAACCTATTTGTTTTTAGTATGGATCGCTATATGAATCTTTTTCCAAAAATAGGAATTGTAGGCATCGGCTTTGTTGGCGATGCCGTTCGAACTTGTTTTTCGGAAAAGGGATTTAGTGTTGTTTGTGTTGACGTAGATCATAGTAAATCTACAGGCACTTATCAAGATTTGTTAGACTGTGAAGCAGTCTTTGTCTGTGTTCCTAGTCCCAGCAAGAGTAACGGGGACTGTGATACAAGTATATTAAACTCTGTACTATATCTTCTCAAAGACTTTAAGAATGTAATTATAAGCAAAACTACAGCACCGCCTAAGTTTTATGAACGTATTCAGACAGTTTATCCTAATCTTGTACACGTTCCAGAATTCTTAACTGCATCAAATGCTCTTAGAGACTTTAGTCAAAAAGAAGAGCTTATTGTAGGTGGCAGTGTTCTAGCTTACCAGAGAGAAGCAGAAAGAATTTTAAAAATAGTACAACCTATTAAACATACAGTCTTTTGTTCAATAGGCGAAGCAGCCTTAGCCAAATATATTATAAACTCGTTCCTTGCTACTAAGGTAGTCTACATGAACGAAATGTCAAAATTAGCTGATGCACATGGATACGATTGGAATCGTATATCACACTTAATTGAAACTGATTCAAGAATTGGAAAGAGCCATATGCGAGTGCCTGGTCCAGATGGTCAATTTGGATTTGGTGGTATGTGTTTTCCTAAAGACACAAGTGCTTTGGTAAAATACGCAGGTAAATTAAATGTACATTTGAGCGTATTGAAAAGTGCTATAAAGAAAAATTTACTATTAAGGTTGCAAAAACCTAAATAATCGTGTATTATTATACAACGTCATCCACGACACTAACTCGGAGAAAAAATGTCAGGAAAATATCTATCAGACGCCATTCGTGATCGAATGAAGGCCAATAATAAAAGATTCTGGGCCGGCGACAATATTTCAGAATTTATCAAACCAGAAGAACGCAGACTTCTTATTGACGAGGCGACAGAAGCTTTTGAAACAGTTCTAGATCGCTTGTTAATTGATCGTGAAACTGATCCTAACTCGCATGGTACAGCGAGACGTCTAGCAAAAATGTACTTTAACGAGATTATGAGTGGACGTTATGAACCAGCACCAGACGCAACAGCATTTCCAAACGATTCGCAGGACCGCTACGAAGGTATGCTGGTTGTTCGCAGTGAGCTTCGCAGTATGTGTAGCCATCATCATCAACCCGTTAGTGGCGTTGCTTATATTGGTATTATTGCGGCTTCCAAGCTCATTGGCCTCTCTAAATACACACGCATCGCCCAGTGGTGTGCAAGACGTGGTACTCTCCAGGAGGAACTTGCTAATGATATTGCTCGCGAGATCGCCAAGGCTACAGGAGCACAAGACGTAGGTGTTTACATACAGGCCACGCACGGCTGTTGTGAAAATCGAGGCATTATGGCACATAGTTCGTTAACACAGACTACAGTCCTTAAAGGCGCATTTAAAGACGATCAAAGCACAAAGAAAGAATTCTTTGACAATATCAAACTACAACAGGACTTTGCCCCAAGATGAGAAAACAATTAATCAAAGCATCAAAACAACATTATCTAGCACATATTGAAAAACATCGCATCAATGTAGAAGTAATTCTAAACAATCCAACTGCTATTGCTGAACATAGCGACATCATGGATGCTATTGAAAAAGAAGTAGCTCAGATTGCTGAGTACATGGACAAACTAGAAGTAATGGAAAAATATTTTAAAGATTAATATGTCGTTTTGTCTAACACCTATGACTGTTTCTGAAATTGAAAAATTACTAGGAAAGAACTTTTCTAAAACTTTTCAAAAAGAAATGGACCTTATTATTAATCCGTTACGCAAATATATTGCTAAAGGATATCCTCTTGCACTAGGTAAAGAGCAGTGGGAATATGTTGTATCGGAAAGTATTCCTAACGCCGAATGGTGTGGTGCTGGAAAAAGTATTATTGACGTAAAAGTTAATGATATCGGTATCGATGTTAAAGGTGTTAGTAAACAAGATACATCAAAGTCAACTACTGAAGCAAGTATGTATCAAACGTTTCAAGAAGAAACTAAAGCATATTTTAACAGTAAAGATAAAAATAAGATTTGGTCTCTGTTCGTAGACGGTTGGCTTAAGAAAGTTAAATCTGTTAAAGAATACTATCTCATAGGTATTGTTAGAGAAAAAGAAACACTTAATTGCTCTTTGTGTTGTTTTAAAGTTTCTAAAACCGATTTGTTATTTGAAGATTCATTATGTAACTTCACTAACAAGTCTATGAAAGTAAATGGCATAGGAGATCCAGACTTTATTGAAACTCGAGTGTATAGTAGTAAAACTAGATTAGAAATTAAATTTAAAAATAAAGTATGGTCTGATCCTAAATACTGCCTACAGATTTACAAATACTAAGGAAAATAAATGAAATGGTTTGATCAGTGGCTATATTCCAAAGTTCGAGACATGTGGGACAATAGTAACAAATATGAAGCAGAAGTAGAATACAAAAAAGCAAAGGCAATCAAAATGAATATTGGAACAGCAATGGTAGAACGCGGTAGTCCCGAAGGTGAAAATCGCATTAGCTTTGAATTAAGTTCTGCAGTAGGTGGTAAGATATTAAATGTACGACATTACGATAGTCGCAAAGACAGACACGAATCACAAACCTATGTTATCCCATCAGGAGAAGACATTGGTGAACGTGTGGCAAAAATTATCAATTTGGAATTATTTAAACAATGAGTAAAATTAAAATCGCAGAGCTGTTTTACAGCATTCAAGGAGAAGGACGCTATATGGGCGTACCTTCTGTTTTCTTACGTACATTTGGCTGTAATTTTAAATGTGCAGGGTTTGGCATGTCTCGAGGAGAATTAAGTGAAGAAGCTAACAATATTGACGCTACTCAGTACACCGAGTACAAATCGCTTCCTTTGGTTAGTACAGGTTGTGATAGTTACGCTAGTTGGGATCCTCGCTTTAAGCATCTATCTCCCGTTCTTTCTTCTGATGCGATTGCCGATGCTATTGTGGATACGCTACCGTACAAAGAATGGCGCGACGAACATCTTGTAATCACAGGTGGTGAGCCCTTGCTAGGTTGGCAACGTGCTTATCCTGACTTACTAGATCATCCTAAAATGCTTGACTTAAAGGAAATTACATTTGAGACCAACGGAACTCAAAAGCTAACTCCAGAATTTAAAAATTACCTAATGCAATGGCAAATGCCAGATGTAGATTTCAATCGTGAAATCACATTCTCAGTAAGTGCTAAACTGCCTTGCAGTGGAGAGAAGTGGGATGAAGCAATTCTTCCGGAAGTTGTCTGCGAGTACGAAGAAGTTGGTACTGCATATTTAAAGTTTGTTATTGCCACAGAACAAGACTTTGCTGATGCAGAATGTGCTATCGCCGCATATCGTAAAGCGGGTTTTAAAGGTCATGTTTATCTAATGCCAGTTGGTGGTGTAGAAAGTGTTTATGTATTAAACAATCGTACAGTAGCAGACCTAGCTATGAAGAATGGCCTACGCTACAGTGATAGATTGCAAGTGCCGTTGTTTAAGAACGAATGGGGGACCTAATGAAACAGTTTATTAAAAAAGTCTTTGGTATCGATAAGCTCGAAGCTGAAAGAGCAAGAGCTGAACAAGAAAAAGCAGAAGCATTAGCTAGAGCAGAAGAAGCCAAAGCTCAAGAAGAAAAAGCAAGAAAGGCAGAAGAACTTGCTAAGATGACTCCTAAGGAACGTGCTACTGCCAACGGCGAGCCGTGGGTCGCTGTACTAGATACCAAAGTTAATCCAGAAAATCCTAGAAACGGATTTTTTGAATTAGATTGGAATTCAATATTTGTAGAGACTTTGGTTAAAGCAGGTTACGGTTACGAAAACGATCCTGAAGAAGAAGTTGTTGATCGTTGGTTTAGAGACCTTGCAAGAAACATCCTTGCAGAAGAAGGACAAGATGTTAATAGAGGAGCAGGATACATAAACGTTGTTCCTATTAGCAAAGGTAAATCAGAGGTAAGTTAATGAGAATTGCAAAAATGAAAAGTATGCACCCATTGACGGAGTACAGTCCGCATTGGGATATTTCCTTTGGTGTAACCCAATGGGAAGACGAGAGCAAGATTGACACTATTAGAGATTGGTTAATTCAAAATGAAAAGAGAATTTTAGATACTGTTCCATTACATCATGATGGCGGTACAGGTCTAGGAGAATATAGTGTTACTAGTAGATTTGGCAGATACAATCTTTTAAATTACCAAACTGAACAGACAGCCTTTATAGACTTGTTGAAGTTCTTTAGAATTTCTTATTTGGACTATGTCATGCAAGACAATTCCGAAATTAGAGATTTGGACATTGTTTGTTGGTTTAATATACTCAGAACGGGCGAACATATTGAAGAACATGCCCATGGCGCAGGAAACGATGCTTATCTAAGTGGCAATGTTCATCTTGACAATTATGCTACAAACACGTATTATAACAATGTGTTTGATAAAAGTGTTCAATTTATACCCGGAAATTATAAAGGTGGATCAACTATTTTTCCTAGTTGGGTTCCTCATTATACTGACGAGCATAAAGAAGACAATCTTAGAGTAAGCATTGCATTTGACCTAAGACTAGCAGATAATGAGGATAACAAGAGTCTTCATGCTATTCCTTTTATGAACGAAACAATTTACAACGATTTAATCAAAGGACTCTAATGTCATATATTCTTGTTGATACTGCTAATACATTCTTTCGTGCTAGACATGTAGTACGAGGAGATGCTGATATTAAACTTGGCATGGCACTTCATATTACTTTTAACAGTATCAAAAAAGCATGGCAAGATTTTGAAGGTCATCATGTAGTATTCTGTCTTGAAGGTCGTTCGTGGCGTAAAGATGTTTACAAGCCTTATAAAGCTAATAGGGCAGAAACTCGTGCGGCTATGACTGTTAAAGAACAAGAAGAAGATAAATTATTCTGGGAAACATTTGATGTTTTCAAAGAGTTTGTGTCAACAAAGACTAACTGTACTGTATTGCAACATCCCGAGTTAGAAGCTGACGATTTAATTGCAGGCTGGATTCAAAGTCATCCAGATGCAAAACACGTTATTATTTCTACTGACAGCGACTTTCATCAATTGATTGCTCCCAATGTGAGTCAGTATAATGGTGTAGCAGATACCCTTACTACGCATGAAGGTATCTTTGATAAAAAAGGCAAGCTAGTAATTGATAAGAAAACAAAGGAAGAAGTTAGTCCTCCTAATCCAGAATGGATCTTATTTGAAAAATGTATGCGTGGCGATTCTAGTGATAACGTCTTTAGTGCTTACCCTGGGGTGCGTACTAAAGGCACTAAGAATAAAGTTGGTCTAACTGAAGCTTTTGAAGATCGTAATAAGAAAGGTTGGGCTTGGAACAATCTCATGTTACAACGTTGGGTCGATCACGAAGGCAAAGAACACAGAGTGCTTGACGACTACGAACGAAATCGACAACTAGTAGACTTAACTGCTCAACCGGCTGATGTTAAAGAAAAAATCTTTGACACTATTAATAAAAATATTGAAAACAAAAAAGATATTAGTCAAGTAGGTATTAGACTCTTGAAGTTTTGCCAACTCTACGACATGAAAAAAATCTCTGATTCAATTCAGTTGTATGCAGAACCTTTTCAAGCAAGATACCCAGGATAAGGAAACATTATGAATATAAAAGCAAAACCAATTGTAGATGGAAAATTCTGGATTGTAGAAGAAGACGGCGAACGAATCGGTACTTTACATAAAAAAGAAAATAACAAGTTTATGTTAAGTGCCAAAGGCGGTGAAAAGTACTTTAACAAGAAAGACGAACTTACTAAAGTATTTGGCAAAGACTTCTTTGAGACAAAGATTAAAACTACAATTAGTAGTCAGGCAGAATCAAGAGATGTCTACGACTATCCAACAAGTTCCTATCCATATAACCCGTTGTACAATGTACAAAAAAGATTACCCCTGTTTACTAAGAGTTCAGCAAGTAAAAGTTTGTACTGTGCAGGATATTACACAATTAAATTTGAAAAAGGTTGGGTTAAAAGTTTCTGCCCAAAACTTATCACCCTAGAAAGATATCCATTTAAAGGTCCTTTTAAAACAGAGTTAGAAATGAAACAGGTACTATCAAATGCCAAGTCCGATTAATACTCTACCTTTACAGCAATTTATTCAGCAGGTCAAAGCGGCCGATCTTTCACAGCAAAAGCAGGTCGTGTTAGATATTAAAACAGCTAAAAACATTGCTTTTTGCCTAGCTGAAATAAATGCAAAACTCTTAGAAGATTACGACATAATTCTTAAGAGATTAGAGCAAAATTCTAATTCAGGTACCGTTACCATACAAATGGACGGTGGAGGTTTTGGTTCTTAATGTGATAAATATATGCGTACTTAATACTAGGACGCATATATGTCGAGACCAAAACCAAAAGTTTTATTAGAACACATAAACAAGAAAAACTATAAGTGCGAGCAAGTTCTCGAAGCTGATGCCATCTGGGCTGTCTTTTACAAAGGACAGCCTTTCAATCTTAAGAGCTCAAACAGCTTAACCAGCTATCCTGGTCCTAAATACAAAAAAGTATCTTTTAGCAACCCAGGTCATGCTATCAATTTGGCAAAAAAATTAAATCGTTTATATGGCTGTGAAGAGTTTGAAGTGGTAAAGCTCACAGCTGGTGAAATACTTAAATGATTTCCAAAGAAACTTATACTAAAATTTTTCTCAAACAGCACGACAAATCCATTGACGAGGCTAATGTAAAGCTACATCTCTATAAATGGTGGCAAAGTCATAGATCAAAAGATACCGGCGGGCTACGTCTAAGTGACGAAGGTTTTCAATTCTTAACTAAAGAATTGGAAATCAAAAGCTACGAAATACCATTTACAGAGTCAATCGATTTGAGTCCTCAAACTATTATATTTTTTGATAGGAATATGGACAGTCCCTATCATCTAACCAATCATTCAATTACCGTTTTTTCCGAAAAAAAGAGTTTTGAGCTTTACATGTTTTCGGACGATATTCGAAAATATGGACTTGTTAAAGCAATGAATCGCCAAAAGAAAGATGTCCAAACGGACGAAGACTCTTAAGAAACCTGTTGACTACGCCACTGTCAGACAGTATAATAGATACGTAGACAGTTATTTCAACCGCTTATTTCAACAGGAGATTATATGAGCGAAGTCATTTCCCGTACCGTTGGCCCTAAAGCCGCTAAAAAATCCCTTCGTCGTGCTTTTAAAGCCAACCGTCCTTTGTTCCTTTGGGGACCTCCGGGTATTGGCAAGTCAGACATTGTTAAGCAAATGGGTGAAGAACTCAATGCTCATGTAATTGATATTCGTTTGAGCTTGTGGGAACCTACCGATATCAAAGGTATTCCGTTCTTTGATTCAAACAGCAACAAAATGTCTTGGGCACCTCCCATCGAATTGCCCGATGCTGAAATGGCAGCAAAGCATGATAAGATTATCCTGTTCATGGATGAAATGAACTCTGCGGCTCCGGCTGTTCAGGCCGCGGCTTATCAGCTAGTTTTGAATCGTCGTGTTGGTACTTACAAGTTGCCGGACAATGTACTCATTGTTGCCGCTGGTAACCGTGAAACTGACAAGGGTGTTACCTATCGTATGCCTGCTCCGCTGGCTAACCGTTTCGTTCACTTGGAAATGCGTGTTGACTGGGACGACTATTTTGGTTGGGCTACTGAAAACAAGATTCACAAAGACGTGGTAGGTTTCCTTACTTTCTCAAAGAAAGACTTGTACGACTTTGATCCTAAGAGCTCAAGCCGTGCGTTTGCTACTCCCCGTTCTTGGACTTTTGTTAGCGAACTCTTGTTCGATGACGATGAAGACGAAAACACCTTGGCAGATTTGATCTCTGGTGCGGTTGGTGAAGGTCTTGCTATCAAGTTCATGGCTCATCGTAAGGTCGCATCTAAAATGCCTGATCCCCAAGACATTCTTAAGGGTAAGGTTAAGAAGATGGACACTAAAGAAATCTCAGCTATGTACTCTTTGACTGTGAGTTTGTGCTACGAGCTCAAAGATGCTTCTGATAAGAATGCAAAAGACTGGAATGATCAAGTCAACTATTTCTTTGAATTTATGATGAATAACTTCGAAACCGAATTGGTTGTTATGGGTACCAAACTTGCACTTACTCAATATCAGTTGCCTTTGGATCCAGATGAGATCAAATGTTTCGATGACTTCCATGCTAAATTTGGTAAGTACATTGCGGCGGCTACTGACAAGCGATAATTGTAAGCCAAACCAATTGACAGGACCTACGGGTCCTGTTATAATATATACATCAATAAATACTTTTGGAGTGAACAATGACGCATTTAGATCCCATCATTGATAAGATTGTTGTAGCACGAGTTGGATTGCTACTGCGCCATCCTTTCTTTGGAAACATGGCTACTCGTCTTAAAATTCAAGATGCTAGTGAATGGTGTCAAACTGCCGCCACTGACGGACGTCATCTTTATTACAATAGAACTTTCTTTGAAGACCTAACTCCAAAACAAGTTGAGTTCGTTGTCGCACACGAAATCTTGCACAATGTATTTGAGCACATGATGCGTGTTGAAGGTCGCGATCGTTCAATTTGGAATGCGGCCGCTGACTACTGCGTAAACGGTCAATTAGTACGTGATAAGATTGGCGATGTACCGTCTAAGATTAAAATCTTCCATGATCCGAAACATTACGGTAAGAGTTGTGAACAAGTCTATGACGAAATTTACGAAGACATGGATGAACAAAGTCTGCAAGCATTAGGTCAACTGCTCGACGAACATATTGACTGGGAAAAAGACGGTCAAAACGGAAGACCACAATATTCTAAAGAAGATCTCAAGAAGATTCGTGATGAGATTAAAGAAGCAACTATGCAAGCCGCGCAGGCTGCAGGTGCCGGCAATACGCCCGCTTCTATTCAACGAATGATTAAAGAGCTCACAGAGCCTAAGATGAACTGGCGTGAAATTCTGCGTCAGCAAATCCAAAGCACTATTAAGAACGACTATACCTTTATGCGTCCTAACCGCAAGGCTTGGCACATGAACGCTATCTTACCTGGTACTAACTACGACGAAACTATTGACATTTGCGTGTCTATTGACATGTCAGGTTCTATTGGTGAAGATCAAGCTCAGGACTTTATGAGCGAGATTAAAGGTATCATGGAAGAGTACAAAGACTACAAAATCAAATTGTGGTGCTTTGACACTAAAGTCTACAACGAAGAAGACTTCGATGGCTACGGCAAAGACATTATGGAGTATGAAGTAATGGGCGGTGGTGGCACCGACTTTATGTGTAATTGGGAGTACATGAAAGAGCATGATATTAACCCTAAAAAGTTTATTATGTTCACAGACGGTTATCCATGGGACTCTTGGGGTGACCCAGAATATTGTGATACTGTGTTTATTATTCACGGAAATGACACAATTGTTCCACCATTTGGTGCTCATGCATATTACGAATTTAAAAAATAAAAATAATGGTGCTGTGGGGGAAACTCCACAGCATTTTCATCTATGGCGTTAAAAAACGGAACCCCCAATCCTCTTAATATATTAGATCAACGTCGAGTTAAGTTTCCTGCTCACCATTTTCATTATACTAAGATTTCAAAATATTCCCCATCCTTTTCAAATTCTATCGATCATTGGATTTATGAAAATCTTAACAGTCGATATTATGTTGGGCAATCTGTTGACTTGTCTGAAAATACAATAATCTATTCTACAAAAATAGGCTTTGAAAGCGAAAAAGAACTCAGCTTCTTTAGGCTTGCCTGTCCACATTTAAACTAAGTCAAGAATTATATGGATATATAATTCATATAAGGAGGCCTTATGACCGAAGAAACAACAAACACCCAAACTGCGGCACAAACCGCACCCGCACAAGAACCACAAAATCAAGAAGGTGATCTAACTATTAGCGATCTTAACGCTATGAAAATGATTATTGATGTGGCAAGTCAACGCGGCGCATTTAAGCCTAGCGAGATGGTAGTAGTAGGACAGACTTATAATAAACTGTCAGCATTTTTAGCATCAGCTAGCAAACCACAACAAGGAGCCTAATTATGGCACAAGACCTAAAACACGTTGGAAGATTTAAAGACAACGGACGTAAATGCCTAGTTGCATTCAGAACTATTCCTGGTGATGCATTTAATTGTTTAGTAGTTCCTACTGAAGGATTAGATCCTAGTCAGCACGATGCTATTATTACACTAGTAGAATCAAATGCCGCACAAACTGCATTTGAATTTGGAGAAGTATTGGCCCGTTCAGTTTTTCCAGATGGATCAACTATGTTGCCATCATTACATGCTCGAGGACTGTTAGCTAAGATCCCAACTGATAGAATTGAAATGCTTCCAAACTTTCAAACTACAGTATTATTATCAGAGTTAAATCAGATGATTGCAGAACAACAAGGCGTTAGTGTACAAGACCTTGCTGTTAAACCTGATAAGAAATCAAATCTACAAGTTCAAGAAGTTGCACAAGTCAAAGACATTAGTCCAAACAACAACACAACAGAACCAGTAGTAGATCAAAAGAAAGAAACAGTTGATGCATCGTTGACTCCTGAAGAAAAGGCTAAAGAATATAGATCTCTTGCTGATAAACTTTCCAAGGAAGCCGCACAATATAGAAGGCTTGCAGAGGACCTTGCTCCTACAAAGAAAAAAGTAGCTAGTGTATCGTGACAAAAGGGAAATCATTTCCCAAAGATATTATAGAACATTGGCCTGAAGTTTTCGGAGAGATCACTCTAAATGTGATTCCGTTAAAATATTTGGAATCCATTACGGTATCCTTTAGGAACAAAAAAATTTGGGAAATTAATATGGCGGCCAGGCGGATGAGAGACGATTGGGATGCGTTCGAAGCGAGTCTCAAAGAGATGCTGGCCGCTTATGAAAGCGAAATAGAAAATGTTGATTTTAAACTTGATACAGAACGAGTTAAAAAAGACATGATCAAAAACACTAACAAATTTTTAAAACGAAGAAAGTTAAAATGAAAGTTAAGCTAGTATCATTTAGTCAACCTACACAAGAATTTAAAAACGAAGGTATCAGCGATGCCCAAGAACTTATCGCGTATTGCGCCCGCGTGTCTAATCCAGCCAATCAATTTAACACCGAGACATCAGAAAAACTTATACGATATTTGGTCAAACATCAACACTGGTCGCCTCTCGAGATGGTTTCGGCTTGTATTGAAATTACAACAACCAGAGACATCGCAAGACAAATTCTTAGACACAGAAGTTTTAGTTTCCAAGAATTCAGTCAACGATATGCTGATCCTACTCAAGACCTCGATTTTGTTCTTAGAGAAGCAAGGTTACAAGACAATAAAAACAGACAAAATTCTGTGGTAACAGATGATGTAGAATTAAAAGCATGGTGGGATGCTAAACAGAAGTTTATCATTGAAACTGTTAAAAATACCTATGCAGAAGCTATTGAACGAGGTATTGCTAAAGAACAGGCTCGAGCTATTCTACCAGAGGGCAATACTGTAAGTCGTTTGTACATGAATGGCACGCTACGTTCTTGGGTGCATTTCATTGAATTAAGATCTGCAAATGGTACACAGTTAGAACACCAAGAAGTAGCTAAGGCATGTGCTGATGTTATTTCACAGATCTATCCTATGATCAAACAATAATGAAATTTTACGTTGAGTTTAAAAACAATATAGATGAATTAACTCTTGAGTTTGAAACTTACGATACTCCTATTGCACAAAAATGGGCAGAAGAACTTAAAGCTCTTGTATTAAGAAATCCTAATTTAAAAGAAAACAATCGCCTTTATCAATTTCCTGATCAGTGGAAGTTAGAAGATATTGTTGCAGAACTTAAAGACCGAGCTGATAAGATTAACAATTATAAATTCTATATACCAGAGACTATAGATTTATCAATTAATCAGGAATTGTTAAATCAACTACACAAATACTTTGAAGAAATGCGGGGAGGAATTCTTAACCCCGGGGAATATTATCTGTCTGCACCCGATGATATTAAAGTTGCCATTGAAGATTACAATGTGTTAATACATAGAACTGAAGATACATTAAATGCGGCAGTTCGTGGAATAAACAGACCTAGAATAGTAATAACATTCCAAGATCGAAAAAGATACGAACTTGAAGAGGAAGACTACGACCATTTTAGTCTAGATATTAAATTTGGAGAAGTTTATATAAATTACTGCGAGGTTGGAAAACCATTGTGGGATGTATTCAAAGACAACGATAAAGTAGTAGGTGATCAAAATATAAGACCCTTGAAATGGTATTCTGCCGACATGTTGATCTATTTCTTTAACGGTGGTTATAGAAATAGAATTGATAGTTTTTGGTCATGGTGGGATAATAATCAAGCACAGTTATCAAGTTTAGGATTTACTAAAAACGATAAAAAATTATCAATAGGACACATACCAGTTGCTAAATTAATTACAGATTTTCCCAATCAAACAGTCATTAAGATGATTTCAAAGTTTGATAAAATTAATAGAGTTTACATATGAAATACTTAGATAAAGAAATAACAAAACTAAAAAATAGATCTGAGTATACTACTGTCGATTGGATATTAGGCAACTACTGTAATTTCAAATGTTCCTATTGTTTTGGGGATTTAAACACTGGCACGTTTAGAGTCCCAAAACTCAACAATCAAATTAAAGATAATATCGAACATCTTGTAAAGCAACTAAACCTCATAGGTAAAGATAAACTATTTTTTAATCTTGCCGGTGGGGAACCGACTATGTATCATGATTTTACTCAACTTACTTCTTATTTAAAAACGTTTGGAAAAGTTGGAGTAATCACTAATGCCAGTAGAACCATTGATTGGTGGAGCAACAACTATTCTAATTTAGACAAAGTAATTATTTCTCATCATATGGAATTTGCTAACTTAGAACATACTATTAGTGTTATAGATTTACTTTTAGATAAAGTTGATTTGTCGGTTCATATTATGATTCACGATGAAAAATTTGACGAATCTATTAGTGCGTATAAGATACTACACGAAAAATATCAAGGTAGAGAAATGCATTTAGAAGTTAAACTGCTTAGATCTGTTCCAAATCGTGTAGTATTTTATAAAGATTCTCAAAAACAAGAATTAAATTCTTTAGACTTTAAGGTTGTAGTTTCAAATAAAAATCCTATACAAAAACATTCTGTTCTTGTATTAGAAGACGGTGATAAAGTTATTTTTAAATATCATCATGTAAAAGATTTAACTGGTACATTTAAAAACTACATGTGTCAAGCACCGCAAGAATTTTTACAAATTAATCAATATGGTAATATTGGAAAAATGTCTTGCGGTCAAAGCTATACTAATAATACTAATATATTTTCCGATGATTTTGTAGAAAAGTTTAAAGTTCCTTCACAAGGTGTTGTTTGTGAAAAGGCTAGTTGCGGCTGTATGGGATTATTAGTATCTTCAAAATTAAAAATCATTACTTAGAAAATTACTATTTCTTTGCATAAAGTTGATCCCACACTCCTTTTAACATTATTGTGTTGCCAGAAGTTAACGTGCAACTTTCGGCACATTTTCTAATTCTTTTTGTATTAAAAGATTCTTCAACAAAATTAAAATAACCTGTATTAATTAAATCAGTTAGTGTAGTATTATCTAAACTAATATCATCTATTCCCATTTTATGTTGTCCTAAGAATTCGACAAATTCATCATAATGGTGAAAGTTTTCTATAGTTCGTTGTATACCAATCCAACAGCAAGGATAAATTAAACCTTGTGCAGTAATGTATATTTCGTCAAATTGTTTGGCTCTACATTGCAACGGTTCTGTTAATAGATGTTCTCTGGTATCCATCCAATGCATGTCTCGTTCAGCACGTAGTCTTCTGTTCAAAAACGCATTTTCGCCTTCTTCAAAAACAGATTTTCTAAAAACGACAGACTCTTGACCTTTTCTACTATATAGATCAAATTTAATAGGAACTTCATCAAATTCAGCTGTGGTATTTTCTAAAACATATTCAATGCGGTGATCATCTCCAACTACTTCTAATTTTCCATTTCCGTAGCCGCCTGAGCGTGTGCTGTACCTGTAGACAAAACGTTCAAAATTAAGTTCATTAGATAATTTTCTGCATTCTTTAATCTGATGCTGATTATGTTTAAAAACAGTCATCATCCAAGTTGCATGGCCACCGGCTTCTATAAAAGTTTTTGCATTTTTAATTACTGTACTAAAAATAGTATTTCTTCTATACAAGTGATGTGTGTCTTCTAAACCATCAATACCAAATTCAACTTGAGTATTTAATTTTGCAAGCTCTTGCCAGAATTCTTTAGATCTTGCGGCGCCGTTAGTGTGAATTTTAATCTTAACATTTGGTCTTAATTCTCTAATAGTTCTTACTACTGAAAGGGGATCGTTATGCATAATAAGATCACCATAATCACCATTAAGCAAAATAGTATGTAATTCATCTAAGACGGGATCATTTAATAATTTTTTAATATGGTCTACTGAGATATCAGTTTCAACGATTCCAGGAACAACATAAGAAGACCCGTGCCAGTTTCTAGGACAGCCTGGACATCGCGCATTACATTTTGTTGAAGGTTCAATATGAAGTTTTTTAATTTTGTTATACATTTTTATTTTATTCCTATTCTCATATATCGAGTATAGTTTATTAAATTTAATTCGCCAGAGTAAATTACTTTTGACATAGGGGTTTTACTTTCAAACTCTTCCAATGATTCTACACAATTGACATGATCGTTAATATCAAAATAATTGTTTGTTTGTAATACAACTATACGTCCGCTGGGTATATTTTCATACCAACCACTAAAATTAATTATATGTTCACAACTTGTGTTTATAATTGTTTTAGGCAATTCTTTTAATTCAGTTAATTCGTTATTAGATTTTAAAGTTTGGTATCTTAAAGGATACTGCATGTCTAAAATATTTAGAGTACTTGCTTTAAATTTCCATTCATCTATTACATAAGGCTTATTAATAATTTCTGCTATTTTGGCACATGCAGGGTCGATATCAAAGCTTCTTATCTTGGTAAACTTTTCGGGACATTTGTTAAACATTAAATTAGCTAGAGTGCCGTACCAACCAGCGCAGATAAAAACTAATCCTAGATCCTTTGGTAAATGATCAATTAACCATAACTTACTTTTAACCTGTCCAATACTATAAGCATCGAATAATCGATCTTCAATTTCTGGAAACTCGTCTAATACTCTAGCAATAGTAGAAGTAACATCATTCTTTGGATGAATTAACTCTAAACTAGAAAATACACTTCTTAATTTACTCATTTAATCCTCTTCCTAGAAATAAGCCAGTACAACTTTAACCAGCCAAAGTTGTTAATTTTAGATAGAGCTTTTTTATTTCCAGCATATTTCTCTCCGTAGACTTTTCCTCTAAGAGCACCGTCTAATGCATATTTAGAATATTTGACGTTAGAATTTATACTACACCACTCGTTAAGTCTTTCTTCTGTTTCATCATTATTTTGATTATTGATAATCTTACTCGACAACTTTACGCATTCTCTAAATGCTGATCGCCATGCGCTATACGGATCAGTATTAAATGCTGTAATATTGCTTACTTGATCCATGACCTTAAACTTAGAACTAATGCTAGTAGTCATGTCAGGATTTGACATATCCATATTCAAGGTTAGAGTTGTTGGAAACAATTTAACTCCACCATA
>JACCDX011770017.1_pt1 | contig 29633 bp, 39 predicted proteins | sample 7449681 | NCBI WGS metagenome assembly JACCDX01 (sample SAMN15323450, study PRJNA562643) | freshwater metagenome | isolation source: river surface water | place: USA:Blue River Watershed | collected 2017-08-18
CAATAGTGTAGTCAATGGCAAATGCTCGAGTGACTGTAGAGTCAACTGTAAACAATGCCACAGCGTCTGACCCATCTGCCAATGTTGCTTCAAGCCCAGACTGGCGATGATATGTTCCCAAGTCCAATGCATAAGCACCGTCCATGCCAATGTTCACCCGACGGTTCAAGTTGATTCTAGCAAAACCAGAAGTTTCTGCGATGTCTGCACTGCGCTGGAACATGTCTCCGATGCTGACGTTGTTATCTGCATCAAAGTTAATGATTGAACTTTGTGGGTAATCAACTCCATTGAATTCGTTGCCCACATCGTAAAATGTATTGTATGCTGACACATTCATTTCGACATTTTCAAGTGAGATGCCTTGCAAATAAATGTTGTCAAAAGTATTTTGAACCATACGCACACCACTGGCGCCGCCATTCACAGGAGCGTCGCTTCCGAGGTATATGCCTTGATACAGTGTGTCAAATCTTGATTGACTGATCACTATGCCTTTCAGCTGCTGATCTGTTTTTGTTCCGGTCCAGAAACCACCAAACTTGCAATTTGTGATGTTTACATTGCTGCAGACCAATGCAGGTGTGCTGGCCCAAGCAATGGCTGTGGTAGTTGGATACATGACCTCTGCTGTACCTGTTCCTGTACCGGGCCCGGTGGCTGTGAATCTTGTGCCCACTACGTTTGCCGAGGCACCGATCTCTGTAAAATCTGTGTCACCCAGTGTGACAATTGTGTATTCGTAACCTGCGTCAATATCGGCTGCAACCACAATGCTGTCTGTAACAATGTCAGTGATGTTTTGCTCAGTAAGAGGTCCCAAAATACTCACACTGTCTAGTACCATATGACTGACATCCTCCAACAACGCACCTTGCATTTCAGGGTTGTCTGTGGTAAATTGTATTCCTGTAATAGTGATACCAGTTGGAGCAACTGCTGATCCCAAACCAATGCTGGTACCTGTATTGAATTGACTGTCTACTGTTTGCCAAACTTGTGCAGGTGCTGGTACTTCAGTCCAATAGGTTGTATCGCCAATACTGGTATTTGGGGGTACTGCTTGCGAAGAAAGATAATAAACGCCTTCGCGAACTACAATGGTGTCGGCCTGCCAGGCAACTGTTTCTAACCAAGTCTGTGTGACCATGGAAATGGTTGTGCCTTCGTTGCCTTCGCCAATCAATGTAGCATAGGTAGGAATGTACAAGGTACCTGTAATGAGATATGCGCCGGCTGGGAAAAACAATCCTCGGCGAACTGCCGGATTGTTATCAACACAGTATAATTGATACATTGCACGATTGATAGCTGCGGTACAATCAGTAACACCATCACCGACAATTCCAAAATCTGTAGCAATTACAATGCTATCCAATCTATTCTGTATGCTTTGCGAAACTGGGGTGGCCACAGTAGGGCCTGTTTGTACCGTGTACCCAGTGGCACTGACACCGTTGTAAGTGTATTGGTTAGCAAAGGAAAGCAAATCAGAGAATTCAGTGAGAATTTCTGTGTTGCCCACTACAGGGGCGCCTTCGGCAACAGTACCGTTGCCAATGAATAATCTACGACTGTCTGTTGCCCAACCCAGTTCGGCGCCAGCCAATGGTGCTGGTAAGTCTTCAGTTAAGCCTTTGCGATTGGTTATTCTTGAAATTTGTAAAATTGCCACTGTGATATCCTCGAGGTATCACATATTTAGCAGATAATACTGTTCAACCTTTTTCCACCACAGTCCGCGATACTTCTCAAATTCTGTGCCCTCTAGCACAAATTCCTGATACTGCGGCTGACCAATGATGTTATGATTAGCATCTAATTCGGGCTTGACGCACATCAAAACTACGCCTTTTTTGATTCGAGTGCCATGCAGTTCGTTGTGTGCTTCTGCGTAGGCAGCAAGTTGCATGAAATAGTCTTCAATCCATTCGCGCTTTTTGGGCCGGTTTGATTGCTTGTAGTCCAGTATTGATTCTTCGTTTAGGTGTATACCTGCGCCATCTGTTGTGCCTGCATAGACCCGGGGGAAATACAGTGGCACTTCGATACCCCAAAATTCACTAACGTTAACTAGGCCTTTATTAACAACTTCCTGCGCCATAATATGGCTGGGCCAAGAGAAAGGATTGCTTCCACGCGGGGGTATAGCACCTTCTTTGATGTACTTTTCCAAATACGTGTGCATTCTTGTGCCACGGTTTGCAGCTTCTGAAGTGATCTGTTGAGCTCGCTCAGTGCCTACTCTTGCTCGCCATTGGTTCAGTGCTGCTTTGCTTTCTTCGCTTTTGGTTTTGTCTAGAATTGTGGTTACACTAGGTAACTTGTTTCCATCGGGCGTGGCGTAAAAACGTTTGCCCTCGATGGTTACTCTGGGCACAGGTTGATAATTGAATTTTGGATTGTACATTAAATTTTTTCTGCAGTTACACCGGACTTGACCAAGAAATCAATTCCTGCTGAATCTCTGTAATTGTCACTGTACCACACTCGATGAATACCAGTTTGGTGTATGAGCTTGGCACAATGAATGCAAGGTGCTGTGGTCACAAACAAATCTGCGCCAAGTCCCGATTCGTTGCTTTTGGCCAGCTTGGCAATGGCGTTGCTTTCTGCGTGAAGTACCTCGTCTTTGGTCACCAGGCGATATCTACGCATGGCTTGATATTCTGCCACGTATTCTTCAAAGGGAAATTTATCTTGAATTTCTGCATCGCTCATAAATCCTGCTTTGGCAGCATTCATGTATTCTTTGTGTTCGCATTCATTGTCCCAGCCCACAGGCATGCCGTTGTAGCCAATTGAAATAATTCTATCGTCTTTTACAACAATGGCGCCAACTTTGCGTCTAATTGCTGGACTTAATTCAGCAAACCTACGTGCTGTGTCCATATAAGCATGTTTGAATTTTTCTTTCAATTTATTCTACTTTGTCTTGTGGGTTGAATACAGCCACGGGCGAAAATGTGGCCAATAGCTTTTTTTGTAAATCAGCAATTTGCTTGATTAGATTTTGTTGCTCTTCTAGATATGTCTTGACATAATCAACCATTGTGGCGTCTGGCAAATCTACTTTTGCAGTTATTTCCGGTCCCGACCGCTCCACAGTTCGCAAACCATACTTGCGAGCAAGATGTTGTATTTTTTGATTTTCACTGATACAGTGCATGAACACAGAATGAATTCCGTGTGTTTTGCTCCATACAATCATGTGGTTGATCAATGCGTTGCCAACGCCTTGTTTTTGCCAATCCTCTGCCACGCTGACAGCCAATTCCCAGTCAGATTCTTCCCGAGCCAAGTGCCCAAATCCCACCATGATATTGTTGTGCTGTGCCACAAATACATGATGATCGTTGGGATGATACAGCACGTTCAATATCAACTGATCAATGGTTTCGTTACTGACTGAAAATCCAAAACGTGTGTATTTGTCATGTGGCGGCAGCGATTTTAGATGCTGCGAATAGTCGGCTAATTCAGCCGCAGTTGCTTGATTTATTTTCATGCTGCATTGTATACTAATACAACACCTGTTGTCAACAAAACGTTTACTTCAATCCGCGTTTCATTGCGCTTTTGGCCATTTTGTTGACAACTTGTTGAGCCTGTGGCACGCTCATTTTGGCAGGGCCTATTTCAGCGCCTTTGAATGCAATGGTTTTGGAATTGGGATCCAAAGGTTCCAGCACGCCGTTCAGCGGAGGTTGACTGATTATGTCGCCAAGGTTTTGATGTGTGACGTTGATACCCAAACTCTGAGCCAACTTGATAAATGCATCTTGGCTGATTTGTTTTTGAGCGTTGGTATCTTTTGCGCGGCCGCTGAGAAATTGAACCAGACCTACCAGTTGATTGGGGTCTGCTCCTGGTTGATCAGCGTCGACTTCGTTGATTCTCATTATCTACGTGCGCGGCCCAAGCTGGCAGCTGGTGCAGGTTCAGCTTCGTCGCCGGCAGCGGCAGCAGCAGCCAAGTCGTTGTCTAAGTCAGCACCAAGTTCGGCGCCTGCTTCTGCTCCAGGGGCGCCATCAGCGGCAGCACCTAGGTCGGCACCCAGTTCGGCGCCAAGATCGCCTGCTCCGGGCATGCCAGGAACAACAGGGGCTTGGCCAGTTACCACACCCAATGCGGAGTCAAGTTGTTGCTTGGTAGCTTGCAGGTTCTGCATCAGGCCAGTCAACGCAGCTGACACATCAGTGTTGAATTGTTGGGCTTGATCAATTCCCACTTGGTTCTTGATTGAGTCAACCAGAGCTGGCAGTTCTTTGAACTGTAGTTCAGATACATCTTCCAACATGCCTTGCATTTTGTCTACCATGTCTTGAGCAGCCAAAACTACTTGGGCTTGTTGAACTTCGGATTCTTTGAGCATGCGGTAAGCATTACGCAAACGGCTTTCTTGTTTCATCAGTGCGGCACCAGAAACAAGTTTTTGTTCTTCGGGATTCAAATTCTGTCCTTTGGCGGCCTTTTGCAGTGCAGCACGCAAGGCAGGATCCTTGGTAGCAGCCACAGTGGCAGCAGCTTGCTTGGCAGCATCAGGTGCTCCGGGCGCTGCGGTAGTGCCAGGTGCAGGAGTGGTACCGGGAATAGGAGGAACTCCAACTTCCTGCAGGCGGCTGGTCAATGCCTGTTCCAACATGACCAGCTTGAGATATGTGGGATTGTTTTGACTTTGGTAAAAGCCGGGAGTACGTCTGGTTTCACCTAGAATTTTTTGTACACGACCCAACAGTGTTTTTGTTTGACCGGCGCTTAACTGGTCAAAATGCAGGTTTGACCCAAAGTAACTTTCGAATACTTGAGCTATTTGCTTGCTTGGCTTATTGGCCGCTAATTCTTGCAATTTCATTATTGAATCCTCTAATTTGAATATATTTAGCCGAATTTATACATTTCTCTAATTCAGCAGTCACCGAAAGATGCTGCTCAACTTTGGGCTGCACTTTGGTATTTACTATTTCGTAAAAATCTTCTGTGCGTCCGCGATTGGCTTGAGCACGACGACAGTGTATGTCTGCAGACAGCATTTGTTGTTTGCGATCCAATACCAAAATTTGATTGGCCAAATTGATGTTGTTGGATCTGTCAGCCACACACCAACTGATTGCGGATCGTTTGCTGCCAAAGCAGTGTATGTGTCGATCCCAAGTTTTTACAGCAAATCCGTGGGCTTCAGGTGTAAGATGATATTTTCCAAAAACTACATAACCACCGTCGTTGTCGTCAATGATCATGGTGTGAATATGACGAATCAGTTCGCGTTCGGCCCACTGTTCTAGTTTTTGTTCTTTGATCATTTGTTGAGGTAATTGGTCAACAACCAACCGCAAGCGCCAGACAATGTAACAATGATTCCCACACCCCAGGCAATCAATCTGTCATTGTTTTTTTCACTGGATTTGCTCACAGTTTCTGCTAAATCTTCAATTAACGAATTAGCATGCCTAACCCCTTGTTCAACAGTTACTAGTTTGGTTTCAAGAAGTTTGTAGCGTTCGGCACACAGTTCAACGTGTGCTTCCAGGCTCTTTTTTTCGATTTCTGTGGTGTCGCTCATAATTCAATATTTATGGCTTCGAACCAAATATTCTTTCCAGGAATCAGTGTGGATTCAGCTACGCTTTCATTTAGCCCAACAACCATGGGTATGCCCTCGCATTCGGTCAGTAGCCCGTCAAGATTTTCTGGGTCCCCGTTGCTGCTGTAAACCCCAGCAGTCTCTACTTCAAAAGAAAATTCCCAAACATTATCCACTGTGCGGGTTTTGCTTGTGACCATGGGCTGAGCACGTAGACTTGCAATTTGCATGATTGTTTCCCAATTGCGCTGTTGATTTCTAGCACGATGCCATGCTTCCACGCTGTCAATTGTTTGGTCTGCTTGATCAACAAAGGGTATTTGTGCTGGTCGATAGTGCCCTGTCACGCCAGTGCGAGTGCAATCAAACAGGGTTTTGCATAGTATTTTCATCGTGTGGGTATTTAAGGCCAAAGAAAAACCCCGGAGTTTTTATGTCCGGGGTTGATGCTTGCCCTAGGTTTGAATTAGGAAGCAGCTAGTTTGAAGCCAACGTTGGTTGCGCTGTCCAACTGATAACCAGTATAGGTAATGTTAGCAGCAGTCAAGAAAGCAGCAGCACTGGCAAATGCGCCGGTAGGATACACAGCGAAGCTCAGTACAGTACCGTCAACTTGGTACATAGCAACTGTAGAAGTTTGTTGGATTGCTTGAATAACGTTAGCAACGTATTCTTGCACGCCTTGCTGTGTAGCAACAGAAGTGTTGGCAACAGCGCGGAAGAAGTCCAACTTAGGACCAGCCAGGTTAACTGGTGTGCCAGCTGTGGAAGCTGAAGGTGAAACAGGACCGTTTTGTACGTCGATTGCAAATACTGGTTGTGCATCACCGTTTGCGGGGGTATAATATGCCATGATAAATTTCCTTTTAAGTTATTGGGTCTTTGACCCTACACTTATTTAGTCTTTTGGTAAAAATTACGCCTGTTGAGGTTTGTTTTGGGCCAAGTTTCTAGCAGTGAAATCAAAGCGATTCACAGCCTTAGCATAGCCTGCAGGCGTGGCCATGACCCAACCTTCGTGCCCTGGATCGCGTAGATCCAGCTGTCGCAGTATGTCTAGCTTTAAGTCGTGCAATAGTATAAAAATAGTAAATGCAGCAGCCAACGCTTCGGTGTTGCTACGTGGACTTTGCAAGTACTCAATGATGTTACCAAACTTTTTAGAAGTAACTTTGGTTTTTAACCAATCACCAAACCCTGCCAACAAGTTGTCAAAGTTACCTGTGCGGATTCTATAGTTGATGTAATCCACGCACAGCTTGGCCAAGTCTGTGATTTGCTGTGCTCGCAATTCTGCAGGATTAAACAGTGTGTCAATTGCCGCACCTTTGCTGCGAATCAATGCCTTGACTTGTTTGACCAAGTTGGACTCTGGCATCATTTCTTTGCCAGCAATGGGTTCAATCAACAACAGCCCAGGTACTTCATTGAATTTTACTCTGCTGAGCGGCTGACGGGCTTCGCCTTGGTCAGCATACATGGAGTGCATGGCAATACCAATGCTTGAATCCCCGATGCGCTGTCCCAAGTTTGATTTGGCTGGGATACGATATTCCACTGTGTTGGGACGGAACACATAGTTGCCGGCCTCCAGTGGAGGTGTTTCCATGTACAACAAATCGCCCTTGACATAGCCGCGGAAGTTTGTGGGGGTGGCAGCTTCCAGTATGGGCCACAAGTCGGCGTACAGCTTGATAATGCCCGACCGTTCTCCAGAGCGTGTGTTTTGAATTTGTGCCATCATTTTGGGGCTGGTAGCAAGTCCATCATAGCCACGGGCTTCGAATCCCGAACCATCAGTGAGCACAAACTCACCTGTGGCAGGCTTGCGTCCAAATACCACAGCAGGCTTGCCGTCCCACTTTACAGTGGTGCTGGCTGGTTGTTCGCTGGCAGCTTGCACAATGGCCAGGGCTTCTTGGGCACCACGTTTGCCTTTGCGGAACACCAGGTCTTCCAAGTGTTCAATACCTTTGGCTCTGCCACCCACACCAGCTTCTTCTGCTTCGTATATGCTGTAAGGATTGGCAGTTTCGGTTTCGATCAAGGGTTGCATGCCTTGGTTAACAATGCGATCACGCAGCTTGGCCAAGAAGTTTACTTCGGTGTTTTCATTGACAGTAGTGGGCTCTTGCAGGCCTTCACGAGCCAGGTACTCACGAAAATCTGCCAGCTTGACATCACGATCAGGATCACGGGCCAGTGCAGCATAAATGCTTTCCACAGTGGCAAGATCTTTGCGAGTGTGTCCTTTGCCCAGTATCCAGTCAGCCAACTGGTCAGGGTCTTGACTGATCAGTTCATTGGTGGCTCTGCTGAATACACCGTTGCTGCCAACTTTGAGTCCCTGTTGTTTGGCTATGCTGCTCATGAGCACAGCGCGGTTCATACCTTTGTAAGCAGAGTCCGGGCCTTGGCTATAATAAAACTGTCCCCAATCCAAGTTAGGAAAAAACATAAAATCAGTTTGCACATAACCCAATTCTGGACGGCCAGCAATGGGTGTACGCAGGTGTACTTCGCCGCCTTTTTTGATCCACTCCTTGGCATTGAGTTTGTGACTTGCTACCCAGGTGGATAATTTAGCAAACAATTGATCTTTGTCGACTTGGTTAGCATCCACAGCAAGATCCAAATCTCCCGATGTGGGCTTTTTACCTGTGCTGCCTAGCCAACGCTCACGTGGAAATTCAATGCCCGTCAACTGCTCAATCCACTGCACAGTGGCAGGAATGTCGCTTTGGTTCACTCGTCCGGTTAGTGGTTGACCGTCGGCATCTTTGAATACGTTTCCACCTTCTAGTAATTTCATGCTGTTTGTCCTTGGGCAGCCTGAGCCTGTTGTATACGTTTTTCAAGATTGGCAACTTCTGCCGAAGTCGGTGCACCAGCTTTGGCTCCTTTGATCTCTGTACCTGCAATTGGTTTTGCTGTAGGCTGTGGTTTAGCTGTTGGTTTGGCTTTTTTTGTTTTGGGCTGGCTGCCACTGATAATATCAATCAATTTTTTGTGTGTGGCATTGGTAGGTGTCAATGGTAACGAGCCCAACATATAACCTTGTGGGGTCACTGTGATTTTAGGAGGTGCGCCATTTGGGGCAACTTGACTTTTAATCAACTGTATCATTGTTTGTTGTGCAGGGTTGGTTGAGTTCAACACAGTGTTGCCAATGTTGTATCCTTGTGCTGTGGCAAGGACCACAGGCATTTGTACAGCGGCCTGACCTGAGTAGTTGTAATTCTTGGGATGGAATGTCATCAGTGACATGGCCTGAGAAGTTGCTCGCACAAGATTTTCCCAAGCTTGGGCAGTATCTTGCGGGTTGGATTTCAAAATAGTATCAATGCCTGTGGTGATATTTTTAACCAGCGCAGCAGCACGTTGTTGGGTTTGGGGGTCTTGTGCGACCCAGTTATCTAAGTTGGTATAATCACGGCCTAGCTTTTTTTGCAACAGTGTATTTTGCACCACACCAATCAGTGATTGTTGTAGAGCTGCAGGATTGGATCGATCTTTATTTGCAGCCCACTGTTTGAACAAATTATCTGCTTGTGCTTTGATTAGGGGCTCAGCAGCTCGAGCAGCTTGGGTTTCTTTGTCCCCAAAAGCATTGTCTGTTCCCAGACCAACGTCACCGGGTAAGCCTGCGCGGCTTAGTATTCTGCTGCCAAGGTCACTGGCAACTGCACCAGCAATAGCAGGGGCGCGACTTACCGCACTTTTTACACTGTTGGCAACGCCTTTGAGTACGCTTTCGTTGGCTTGGAAGATTTCATAGATCTGCATTTGTTCTCCTTACAGATCTGGCAAATTTTCCCGAATCTCTAGTGCGAATGGCATTTAGCAATTTGCGTGTGAGATTCTCTGCCTGGTCTGGTGGGAACTCAGCATCAATCTGCTCCAATAATCTCACAGCACTGGCAATAATACTGGCAGCTCTGTTTTCGATTATTAGACGGCGATCTCGCTCCACATACATGGAGTCCAATTCTTCTAAAATACTTCGAGTCTTTTTTTGCATCGTCCAAGGACCTTTGAATTATTTATTCAGAATCAGTTTGATTTTATTTTACCCAAAAGCTGCTTTAGCTTGGTACTTTGTACATCTGCCTCGACCTTGGTAGTTTCCCAAACTGGAGTGCCTGTGGCACGTTCCCATTTTTGTGGGGCTTCTGTGGTTTCTTCTGCACTTTTCACTTGGCTACGAGCTTTGATTGAGTCCATCAGCGAGCTTTGCGGCTTGTTATAGCCTGTACCTTCATCCCCGCCTTCGTCAGTAATACGCATGGTTTCAATGTTGTATTCCAAGTCAATCTTTTGCCCAACACCTGTACTACTACGCGATTTCATACATTGAATTTGGTACTTGCCGCGTTCTTTCATGGCCCTGCTGGTAAAAATACCAAATACGTTGTCTGCTGTGTTGATCTTTGAAATACCACCCGAAATATGGCTGTGGTCAAACTCAATTTCTTCAACTGCTGAACGGTTCAACTGCGATGCAGTTACCATCAAGATGCCCAGTTCTTTGGCCAAGTTACGCAGTTCTTCTGAAACATACTTGTCTTTGACAAACAAGTCATTGGGGCTGACTTTGGCGCTGACCGGCATCAACAAGTCCAAATAGTCCACCATCATAAAATCCACTCGAATGCCTGTTTGAATTTGCACTTCTTTGAGATAGGCTCTAATGTCGTTGATATTGCTTTGCGCTGGCAATGCTTTGACTCTGTATTGTCCGGACTTTTTGGCAACCAGTTTGACTTTGAGTTCTGTGGTATCAATGTCCTTTCGAATGTCCTTGGTCGACATATTGGTCAACATGGCATCTGTACGCAAACTCGTAAGTTCTTCTGAAAGTTCCAGTGTGATATACACACCACTGAGTCCTTGTTGCAACCAGTTGAGTGCAATGTTCATCATGACCAAGCTTTTGCCTGATCCCGACCCACCTGCAAAGATGTTGAGTTCGCCGCGACTGAAGCCGCCATACAACAGTTTGTCCAACTGTGGCCAACCTGTGCTCACTTGTCCGCCAGAATTGAAGTACTTGTTGATACGAGCCGCAGGATCAGCAAAATAATCTGTGCCCATGTCTTTGGTCAAACTGATTTGTACTGCATCTTTGATCAGTTTTTCAACTGGTTCAAACTCGCCTTTTTCTAGCAAGTCAGCTGCCTTTAAGATAGCACGTTCCAGTTCTTGGCGTCGCGTAAACGCTTCAAACTCAGTCATGAACCAGTCAAAGTGTCCTTCATTCAAGTCTGGTACCGGCGCTAGCTTGACACCCGTGGCTGCAGAAATTTGAGTGCGATCGGGCATGGTCTTGAATTTGTCCGAGTGTTCTTGGATAAACTCAGCCGCAGGTCGCAAACTCTTGTCAAAGTTCTGGGGGTTGTAGATGTTTTGAATACGCACATAACTGCTTGCGTCTTCTAACATCATTTCCAAAAATAGTTTTTGGATATCAGCGTTGTAATCTTTGAGCAAGTTTCTTCTTCCTTAATTCTATTTTAATCTTTGATGTTTCTCTGGCTTCGAATATAGTTAGCATGGTTGCCAACCGACCAAATTCTATTACTGCATCGTTTACATCTTTTATGTGAGATGGCCAGTTGGGTATACTTACTGCCCAGTTCAATTCCACTGCACGGTCAATCAGTGCTAGGCCTGCGGTGTCTTGATCCGGCACCGCAGTTATGTCTTTGCCCAGGCCACGTATGAGTCTTGCTTGCCCATCACTGATGGTATTGTGCATGGTTGCCAAACCGCCGATGCTAAGTGCGTCAAATATGCCTTCCATGACCAGCACATGATTCCAAGATTGTTTCTGTAAGTCTATGCCAAACACATAGTTGGGCTGGCTGTCTGAAATGTACTTGGGCGTTTTGTTATCTAAAAATCTACAAGTCCAACCAACCACAGTGTTTTCGTGGGTGAACGGAATGACCACGTGTGGTCTGGTCCAATGAACTCCGTCATTTTGTGTTTGTATCATCACAGGATAGTCTTCGGGCACTCGCCTACTGCGTACATAGTCTCTGTAGTCGCCTTCTTGTATCAGCAGTTCTGCATAGGGTGGCAAGTCTCGTTCTTCAAACTTAATGTCTGCCAGTGTATTGAGTGTGCGCTGACGATCTGCTACCAGACCTTCCATGGACCTGTGCCGCATGCTTTCTAAATTCAAATGTTCAATTTCCATTTCAGGAACATTTAACATAGCCAACAGTTTGCGAGCTTTGAAGCTTAGATTACGACCCAGAATAAAACTGGCTGTGTACGAGCAGTTGAAGCAGTGGTAACTCCATCCTTGCTCTGTGGTTTTCAGTCCGGCACGCTGTCGCTTGTCACTGCAACAAACTGCATTGAAGCTTACCCAGCCCGAAGGCGTTTGCTTTCTTTTTCCCGGCAAATAACTGAAAATATCAAACATCTGTTATACTATAACAGATTTGTAACACTAAATCAACGGTATTTGATGTTGGAGATATATCCATTGGTAATCAATACTGTGGCAGCTTGAGTACCTTGATATTGCAATGGCACGTAACCCGAGCCACCATTGGTAACTTCAATGGCACCAATTTGGCCGTCCGCGCCCACAGACGTGACTCGTGCAGTGGCTCCTGCACCGTCGCCAAGGATTTGCACTTTGGGAGTGGCCACATAACCTTGTCCTGAGTTGTTGACGTTGATTGCTGTGATTACACCATCTTCTACTACAGGAGTAGCAGTTGCCCCAAACCCCAAACTGTTGTTGATGGCCATGCGTATCAAGGGATAAAAGCCCACAATGTTGAAATATCTTGTGCTGGTTTCTGCAAAGAATTCCCAAGATTCAGTAACGTCATACCAAATGGACTGATAGGTGTCAGCAGCTTGGAATTTGATTGTTCCAGTAAATGTATCAAAGTCAGCACTGACAGTGGTTAGATTTTGCTCACTGGTAGGAATTTGGCTGGAGTAAAATTCTGTCAGCTGTGTTGTATTGATTGGCTGAGGATACAGTGCCCAATCTGGCCAGTTGGTGGGTCCAGGTTGTAGCTGTTGTGCTTTGCCGTAGATATCCGGAATAGTCAATCCCTTGCTGGGCACAAATTGCGGTAGCACCGAATCCACAATGTTGCAGTCTGCTCTGGCGCCGGCTTGTGCATCCACAAACACAGCTTGCACATAGTCTCCCTGGGCTCGTTGTATACTGTAGCTACCGGGCTGGGCAACAATATCAATGGTGTCCATGGTATCCAGCACCACTTTGACACGACCCAAGGGTGCGCTGAGTGTGGTCATGGGTTTTTCGACCAACACTTGATCACCAGTTTGGTTTAACAAGCGGAACACAAATGTTGAGCCTGTGATGTTGACAGGTTTTTCTTCTTGATTGATGAACTCAAACAAGAGCACGTTGTCAACGCCTTTGTTTACAGTGAGAGGTTTTGCGTACACGGGGTCATACCTATAAGTGAAGGATCCGCCATTGGTGTCAACTAACAAAACTTTGGTTGTCTGCTGGTATAAGTAAATGGTTGTTGAATACATAGGATCCTCGAACAATTATTTATGGGCAATGATATCTTTCAAAAACTAGCAGCAAAGTATCCGTTTATAACGCTGTGCATCTACGCCAACGAAGAGTACGTGGGTGTTATCCAAAACAGGGATGACGCCATTACCACAATCTACGACTTTGGGGCTGTACAGTCGCAGCAGGAAAAACTGACATTTTTAGAACTGGCCAACACTTGGTGGTGGGAAAGCAATCATTCCATACCCATAAACATATTTTTGCGCGGGGAGTGGGATCAATTCAAACCCACATTGAGAACCTTTTCAAACAAAGATTTAGAAATACTACACGGTCCTGTGTGCAGCCTACTGGATATCAGCAGAAAAAAATCAAAACGAAAATCAATCACGCTGGTTCGACGTCTTGATTGAGCAAGTTCATATGCAATTTGACCAACATGCTGTAACTTAGCGCATGTGACTTCTTAAACACAAACCCCCGGCTGTCATCGCCGTCCCATACTGACGCAAATACATCTGCCCAAGGCTTTCTTTGTAAATGTGCTTTGCCCGGGCGAATAATTGATATAAAAGCAGCCATTCTAGGTATTGAATCTGGCTGCATTTGTTTTAACAAATCTGTATAGTTTCCTACATGTACCAATTGGCTTGCCCAAGCTGGGTCTGTCCACAGTCGACTCCACGGCGGTTCAATTGCCAGCATCTGTTGGTAGTGTTCGGGACTCTTGACCAAGTTGTAAACACTCATGTTCAGCAAGTCTATTTTGAAATACCCACGTTGCTCGGCTGCTTCATAATCAATAGCGGCACAGCCATTGGGAATGTCTCTAGGAATTGTTGTTACATAAATTCCTGAGTTATGTTTACGCACTTGACCGTTGACTTCTAGCCGTGCAGGCACATGCTGGATCAGTTTCAGCAGTGCATCCCTGTCGGGCATGTCAATGTCAATGTCTGCGCTCATGCTGTGTCTACCAATGCTGCTGCAATTCGAACTTGTTCTTCGGCACGGGCCACGGCGTTTAATGCGTCGGCTACTGTGGGGTGTTTGGCTGCTAGCTGTTTGATTCGTTCTTCTTCTGCCATTTTTATTCTGGCCCAGGTCAATATGGATTGAACTTCGCCCGACAATTCTATCATAGGGTAGGAACTTGATACTGTCAGCCAACTGTTGCCATCGTACACTTCCAAATTCTGACTTGAGCCATTATAGCGAACTTGTCCTATTAGACTATTGCCACTTGAACTGGCACTGTTATAGAAACTGGGCCACGACAGACTGCCACCGGTGATTTGAATGCCGCTGCCACCATTTATACTTTTGATCATATTACCATCCTGCCTTTGCTAAAATTTCCTTGGCATACTCTTGATCTGCTGAATAGTCTGCAAATCTTTTTTGCCACACATCAGAATTGATATATGGCCAAATCATTGCCAATTGTTCAGAGCTGATGTTTTGCAAAAATCCCTGCCCTGACTCACAGTTGTAAATCACCCAGGGACTTATGCGCCCTGCGGTGATAGCATAGCACAGGGCATGAGTAGATCCATATCGCAAACAATCACAGTCACGGGCTTGATTCTTTTCTGCCCAATCCATGCCATACTCCACTGCTCGTGCCAGTGCGTCAGCAACGTTTTCCACCGTGAGATACCATGTGAGATATTCTGTGTACAAAATGTCACTGGACCAATTGTCCAATTTTTTGTTGTGCTTGAGCAACCATTCCAAGAACTGTTTGGGATTTATCACCCGAGTGTTGACACAGTAACGACCCCACTTGACAAATGCTCTATAGTATGCACTTTCACAAAAATCGTCATAGGTTTTGAACTTGGCTGAACCTTGGCTCATTTCATAGAACCGCACATAGCCTTGGAATCCAAGTTCTACGCCGCGCTCGCTCTTGTCTTGTCTGCGCTTTTTTTGTTCGCACACATGCACAGCCAGAGTGCTTTCACGCACAAACTCTTTGTGACAATATTGGCATTTGAATTTAGTCACTGTCTCCATGTGCTTTCAAGTATGCGTCTAGTTCTTTTTTGTCTGTGATTTCTGCCAGCAAGTCTATTTCATCATCTTTGAGATGTGGGTATATTTCCACTAGCTTTTTTCTTATTGTTGATGTTTTTTCTTTTTTCTTTGGCGAAATCCAATTGTGTCTGGGTGTGCCCATGTCTGGACTCACAGTTGTGGCCATGAGCCACTGTAATTTAGGGTGTCGACTCATGGCAAAGAAATGTTTGTTTAGTCGCTCGTTAGTGGAAATAAGATAAAACTCTTGCAGATCTCTGCTGCCTTCCACAGCTGAACCCCAACGTATCATCAAGTACGTGGAGAATTTTTTACGTTCTTCGTCTGTGAGATCTTGGTAGAATGTTCTAACCTTGCGATCAAACATTCTCATTTCGTTGGCAATGTTTAGTTTGTCACTCATGGCCACTGTCTTGTATTGTCATCATCGTCTTCGTCGTCATACTGAGTTTGTTGTTCAAAACGCTGTTTTAGTTTTGCTTGTTTGTCTTTGTAGCTAGATATTTCGTTTGGTACTTCTACTTCTGCCGCCGATGGGTTAAATCTTTGTTCGAGTATTTCTATTCTATCATTTAATTCCTGCGTTGTCAAATAGAGATCGCGTTCTAATAAAATTCTAATTTGATCCTCATAAGGAAACGGTAAATTTACTGTTCGAATATTGACTAATTTATAACCTTGGCATCCCCATTCATTGAGTATATCTCCCACATAAGTATGAACAGGATACTCTAATTCTTGATAATCTTTAACGCAGGTGTTTTGCATATTGTTAACTATTACCTTCGACTTTTTTTAGATTATACAACACAAACAGCTGGTCCAACAAGCTCTTCATGGCCGGATCCAACTCGCACATTTTCAGGACCTGATTTATTTCACTCTTGTACATTGCAAATTCGGCGCTGACATCGGTGGTATAACCCACCACTCGGCGCTCTGTTTTGCCAAACTCTCTAGCAAATATTGTTCCAGCTACACTTTCATAAATGTAGGTGGTGCCGGGTTTAAGGGTTCCCATAGGTGTATCCATATTGTAAATATGCCCAACGCAAAAAGCGTTCAAGGCCTTCCCGATCATTGGGATAACTTTCTAAATAGATTCTGGCCAATCTATTGATAATTTCAAAAACTTCGGGTTCTGTATACTGTGCCATATTACCAAGCAAGGTTGTAGTTAACGATTTCGCAGTTGCGGCTGATGTCCTTGACAAAGTACACACAGTCTGGATCATCACCTTCGGTAATAGGAACTGCAAGCATTTGTCCATTCTTGAGCTTTGGTGCATACCACGAAACTTCATGATACACATCCAGGATTTCAATGTCCAAAAAGCTGGGACGAAAACTGGTCAATGGGTTGAACTGGAACACTTTGAATCCACGATCATTGATTGATGTCAGTGGCAGCACTTCGAGATCGCCCACATCAGGCTCTCCGATTAGCACCTGCCAATCCATGGGCATGCGTATGGTTTGTGTTCCTATACGCAACACCAGTGCAGGAGCATTGAAACTTTCCAAAAATATCAACGGAATAAAATGATAGTCGGGTTCAATTGGATTGGAGTTATCCAGTATAGCAAACCTCATGTCATCAATTTCATCAGGTAGATGGTCAAGGTCGTAATGAGCGTTGTCGAGAGTTAAAATTCGCATAGTAGTATGTTATAGGAAGCTGACTGAAAAGTCAACTTATTTGACTTTCATCCACTCAAGTTTTTCTTGGGTAAATGGATAATTGGCTTCTCGGTAGTAGGCCTTGCGTTTGGTCAAGTGCCGCTTCGCAAATTTGCACGTACTTGTAACGTCCCAGATTTGAACATGATCCTTGTCTTCAGCTTTGCGGATGCCGCGACCAATTGATTGGATAACACGGACAAAGCTCTTACCAGGCTCAATGAGCACCAAATTAAAAATTCTAGGAATATTAATTCCAACCGCAGCCACACCGTAGGTGGCCACAATAATCTTATCCGTTGCTTCAGCCACTTGATCATATTCTTCCTGCCTATCTTTGGATTTGGTTGCACCTGACACAAATACTGATTTATCGCCCAGGCGTTCAACCAATTGTCGACCGCACTCGGTACGATCTACTAGCACCAAGGTATTGCCAGTTTCGTTTACCTTCCGTATGAGTTCTGCCATGGTATCCAGTCGCCCGGATTCTTCCAGCAAGTATTTTAGTTCTTTTTGATAGTCTGGATACTCCACATGATCTTGCAATTGAACAATGTTAACGTGACACTGTGCCAGTACACCTTGCTGTTGCAGTTCGTTGGCACTGAGCTTGCCGATAACAGGACCCAAGCTGACCAGCAGGCTCTGACTTTCAAACTTTTCCTTGGGAATGGTTCCTGTTAGTCCCCAGCGAATTGGTATGCGACTCATTACTCCTGTGAGTAATGTTTTTAACGCATCTGCCTTGGCCATGTGTACTTCGTCAACCATAACGCATACAACGTCTTCAATGAAGTCTGCAATAGTAATATCAGCAGTGCCAGATTTTGTGTTTTTCAGCAATACGTTTAGGCTCTGCCAGGTGCAGATGGTATGTGTGCGTCCATGCTCTTTGCGGTCACCAAAGTAAACGCCAACATCCAGTCCCAAGTTAACATAGTCTTTTTCTGTTTGAGTCACAAGACTCTTGTTGGGCACAATAACAATTGACCGACCGTACGGCTCAACTGCGGCACTGAGCGTGGCAGTCATGATTGTTTTGCCTGCGCCTGTGGCAATTTCTTGAATGCATTGCGGATTCTGCAAGAAGTTGTTGACAATCTCCACTTGATAGTCACGTATCATAATGGGTTCACCTTCGGCAGGGTGTCCCTTGGGCCAGGTCTTGTATGCCCAACGATTTTCTTCTACACGATCAAAGTCAAAGCTGACAGAATAGTCACGCTGGTCATCCAGTTCTATGTTGTAGTTGTATTGCTCTAGTATGGGAATGATCTCGGGCAAGAGATTTGTATAAGTGCTACCTCCTAACTGAAAGTAGCGGACCTTGCCATCCCAACGTCCCAGTCTCACAGCTGGAAGATATCTTGCGTATGGTACATCATATTTGAATTGCTTGACCAGCCGTTGGCGCATGTCCAGTTCCAAGCCTTCAAGTTTTATATTGACTTCGTCTTTGATTACGATTGTTGCTGTTTTCATGTACTAGTAGTATATACTTACCGCAACAAAATGTCAAAAAAACAGGTGCCGTTTTACGGGCACCTGTTAAAATCCTAGGCCGGAGCCAACCGATTTGCCTAGGAGAATCTTAAAAAATACTTACCAAGGCCGACGCCGCATTTGCGGCACTGGCAAAAACATTAAACCATCCACCGGCTCGATCGTTATTTTCGAAACAAATCCTAGCACCCCATGCGCTGAAAAATACAAAAAATAAGTTGAGCCAGCTCCAGACGTCCATTTTTACACAATGGCCTTTTCTTTTACTGTAAACCCTTGTTCGATGGCCTCATGGGCTTCGAACTCAGTGTCCACAGCATACAAAAACAAATCACCATCCCATACTTCGTACATATCAAACTCCACTTGTCAAACGATATAAAACTACTGCACCATTCATTGCACTTACTGCAACACACACCCAACCGACTGTGTTTCTTTCTATCTCGAACGCATCGTTGGCTACCTTCCAAGCCCAAACAGTAATAAGAATATTAAGAATTATCATGCGGCACTCTAATAGGTGGGGGACTTATTGACACTGCCCCGGCCTTCACACGGCAGTTTTTATGCAGCCTTCATGCAAGTGGTCTCAGCCAGTCGCTTCCAATTCAGCACACTCAGTTTACGCAGGTCTGCAATCTTCAGCGCCATACGCAGGCTCACTTCGCGCAAACGGTCCTTGTTGGTGTGCATGAAGTCAATGATGTCATTTTGCACAGCCTCGTCAAAGTCATAGTCCTTGAACAGCTCGCCGTCCTTGGCAATCTGTGTGATACGCAACAACTTGTCACGCATGGTGTCCAAGGTCAGGTCCAGATAGTGACAACGACTTTGCAGTGCATCCAAGTGATCACGGAGCTTTTGGCTCTTCATTTGATCAAACTTCAAGTTGGTAATGAAGATAACTGAACCTTTGAACTCGAAGCGATCAGGAATGCCTTCACGGCGCAGGGCAGACGACTCGGAGAGCCAGCTGATGGTGCGCTTTTTACCCGAGTCGAGGGCGCCTTTGAGTAAGTTAAGACTAACGTCGTCGAGAAGAATGCTATCGCAGTCATCAAATACAACCACGCAGTTCGAGTCAGAATACTTGTAAAGGGTTTGGTAAAGTCCGATTGGCGTAGCTGAGCCTTTAACCACTTCGGCACGGAGACGCTTGCCTGCGAGTTTATCAAACATAGTTGCTTTTTCAATTTCTTGCTCCACGCCAAAGCTTTTGCCAACACCAGGAGGACCCGACACAATCATAGCACGAATGTCGCCAGTCACGCTGGCCTTGGTCATCTCGTGCAGGATGTCAAAACGCTCACGAATACGCTCAATGGCCTGCTCGTCAGTTTCTACAGGAGTTGCGGGTTTTTCGAACTGTACGGTGTTGTCTTGTGTCATACCGTTAGTATACTCGATATCTGCGATGTTGTCAACGCTGATACGAATCGTATCAGGGCAGTTAGGAAAGGCACCGTTGTTTTTGACAGTAACATAGTTGCCCTTGGCGCCGGTCTGGAAACCGTTAACAAGAACAAATTCTTGATTACGGACGGGTTTGTTACGGTATGTTCCGTTTACAACACGAATTGCACTCATGGTTGGCTCCTGTTTTGTGCGTTAAAATGTTATTATAGCAGTTTGGGATTTATTGGTCAACCGTTAGTCACGCAACCAAACAACCCCATCGCAGACTTCTACTTCTAAACCGGACAAGTCAGACTCGTACTCGCCGCCGGCTTGCGATGACAATACCGGGGATTCGGGGTCAAATTGCGACAACAATTCTATCAATTCACGTACTTGCATTTGGGGCTCCTGTTTGCTGTTTATGTGTATATTATAGCAGTTTGGGAAATATTGGTCAAGCCAATTCAACACGGAATGCGGACAAAGAACCATTGTCAGCAGGAATATTAACTTTAGTATTAAATTTTACGCCACGCTGGACGGGAATGTCCAGGGTCAACCAGGTGTTCAGAAAGCCGGGCTTGGCAGTAGGGCCAACCTTGATGTTGCTAATGGTTGCAACACGGACACCTGCGGCGCTGGTGTAACGGATTTTGGTACCAATTGCGAGTTCCATTTGTGGCTCCTTTTTGCTGTCTATGTGTATATTATAGCAGTTTGGGAAATATTGGTCAACTGTTTCAAAAGTAATACTTGAGTATTACAATGTAATACGAAAGTTAAACCCTTGAGCTGTGCGGGTTTTTTCGTAGCCGCGCTCGGCACAAATCTCGTCAATCATGCGGGCAAACTTGCGGTCCCGCACCTCGCCATTTTCGCACTTGACTACCATAAACTTTTTGCGATATGTTACTTCCTGGCGAACGTTAGTGTACGCTAACTCTACAACATCGCGGAAACGCTCTGCTACACTGCGCTGGGCAGGGGTGTAACGCATGCGGCATTCGTCACTGTATTGCGTAGCACGAACTGCGGCGGCCCACGCATACTGTCCCGCAGATTGCGAATTAAGCTCTTTCTCTTTAAGCATTTGGGGCTCCTTGTTGCTAAGTCATAATTATAGCAAAATGGCTATTTTGGGTCAACCTTATTTCCAGTGTTGTTTTATTACAACATCATTCAGCAATTCGTGCGGTTTAGGTTGACCATGAAATACCAGTATTGCAACGTCATTGTCGATGCATGTTCCTGTGCCCGGAGTTTTTGCCTGTCTGCGTACAAAATCAAAGCCGCCATCATATGATTGCCAGCGCCAGCTTTGCACTCGATTGGCATCCAAAAATCTAATTGCATTGTGCCCGACTGCATTACCAATGTACTGTTGATCACCGTGAGGATGCTTGGATATGACTGTGGCAATGTTGCTGTTTTTGAATTGTTCCCACACCCAGTTAAATTTAGACACATTCCACCACATCACGCTGGAATTCATTCCCCAGTGATTTGGGTTTTGTAAGTTTCTAAAATCTCTTATGGTCCAGAGTTTTTCTGTTGTTAGTTTGGGAATCCAAGTTATGTCCCGAACAATCACTGTATCCAAATCAAAATACAGCAAATCACCTGAGTGATGTTCACTATCGAACAACTGTAATTTATACCACCAGCTGCGTCGAGGACCCGATATGCCAGGCCATTCTTTCAATTCATGCTTGATCATGTGCGACGGTACTGGCCTATCAGCTTCAGTGTAAACATGTAACCTCACACGATTCTGCAAAGTTCTATTCAACATGTTATACAAGTGATCTACATAGATCCAGTTGTAGCCTGAGCCGTGGATCAAGCAGGCACAGTCAACGCTGGTTCGATTCTTGGAATCCATGTGCCCCTTCTCAGTTCATCTAAGGTGTATTCGGTGTGACATATTTCTGTCAACCATTGATGCCGGTCTGTGTAGTACGGTTGTTCGATATCAGCATAAGCAATACTGACCGGATGTGCTAAACTGGTTGAATCAACAATGGGTCTTGTTCCGGCAATGGCTGCTTGTGTGCCCGGCCCCGAATTGTAGTTGACCACAGCATGATATCTAAATTCAAGATTAAATGCATCGTATGTGTTTACCAATCGTTTGGGAGATTGTATGGTAATACCAACAGGCAACTTTGAAGTGTCTAATGCGCTGCGAGGATGTGGCCTTACAACAATTTTTCTATCACAATGCATTTGTATTTGTTGCACTTGTTGACTGACCCAACTCTCGATGCTTTCCAGGCCTGTCACAGCCAGACTCTTTTGATGCTGACAAGCAATCAGTATGCTGGGATCTGTACCGATAGCACCTTCTAATGTGATGCCCAGCTTTCGAGGTCTGTCCTCGTCTAAATTTTCGCGGTGTCCATAATAGCCCTGTGCGGTAATATGATTCACAGCCAGTTTCCATGTGACTTCTCTGCGTAGTGCGCCAACATCCAGCACAATGACTGGACGGCCAGAATTTCTATAGTGTTCATATACTGCTCGGTTGGGTTCCATGCGACCGTTCCACAGCACAGACCATATCACAGCCGCGTCAGCGTCCCAGCTGTTTTCGCACAGGGTCATACCACCAATTCGAGCACTGTCTAACACAGCGTCTAGCACAGAATGCCCGTTGCGGGCTACAGAGGCGGGGAAGTAAGCAATTTTCATCAATGATATTTAATGTGTAAATATCCAACCATGATTGTTTATTTTGCTGCCAGTGCTGACTATTTTCAACAGTTCGGCAAAGCGTTGATTCGCAGTGTGCAGGCCAACTCATCTGCCGGAATAAGAGCACACATTTACAACCCCGAACCACAAGATCTCCAGTGGTGCGAGCAACACAGTGTTGCCTGCACCTACGAACATATTGTTCTGGATCAGTTTCGCACAGCCGCTGACCAATGGCGACGCCCCAACTGTGATCCAGCAAAATTGCACAGCATCAACGAAGCCATGCGTAAGGGCAGTCAAACTCAACTGGAACAGCGCATGATGAGCACCTACTGTGCTTGTCAACGCTTTGTAAAATTGGCCGAAGTATTTGACCAGCCCACTTTGGCCATAGACGTAGACGCTGTGGTGCGTGGAGAGATTCCAACGTTAAGCAATGCTTGTGATTTCTACATACATCACATTGCCGGGCGCAGAGCTAGATTCTTGGCAGGTGGGTTGTATCTAAATGCCAGTGCTGGTCAGTTTCTACAAGAATACGCTGCGGTGTTACAAAAACACATCAGTGACAACAATTTATGGTGGGGTGTGGATCAAGATGTACTTGCGGCCATTGTTCCCAAATATTCTTGGCAACAACTACCGGACACGCTGATCGACTGGCACATGCGCCCAGAAACTGTGATTTGGACTGCCAAAGGCTCTAGAAAAGACTTGCCTGTGTTTATTTCTGAGCAGACAAAATATAGCCACGAATAGCACGCCATAAATGGCCTGTGGCCACTTCTTGATTGCTCCAGTGTATGTTGGCAATCTTGTGTGCCCAATGACTGCGGTCCGGCATAGCAGGCGATTCGATTTGAGCCAAATCAGCAAACGCAACATCTGCTGCCCAACTGTGCTGCGGATCTTGTACGAACACTGGTATGCCTTCGATTGCAGCCACTGTGGTAGGTGTAGAATTATAACCCACAGCACACCAACAGTTCTGCAGGTCTTCACGTATTCCTGGATTTGTTGAAATCTGTACCAGGCCACGATGCTTGGCGTTTATTTGATCAATTTGTGCAAACCTAGAACCGTCCCCGGGGTGCATTCTAACACGTATGGGTCGATTGCTGTGCTTTCTAATTTCTTTTATTGTTGCGTCCAGCCATTGCATTTGATTGTTACCAAACATGTTCCAGCCATTGGGTCGTTGGCACAATATCAAAATGTGTTGTCCTTGAGTTCTCCAAGGTTTCAATTCAACACCGTGCCAGTTGGCAAATGTTTCCCACTTGCTGAGATCAAAATCATTGAAAAAATACACGCCCTCATTGGGGTAAACAGATCCCATGCTGTACCTGTGCCACTCATGCTCACCTCGCGCATAGTGCAAAATGTTGCTGTCAACAAAAACTGAGTGAGTGTTTAGTTGAGCCAAGCGATTGATAATTTTGCGTCGAAAGTTGTTTTCGAGAGTATAGCCCAATACAAATCCAGCATCCAAGGGCTCGCTAGGAAGATTGCTATCAAAGTATTCTATAACTCGATCCCCTGACGCCAGCACGCCTGCTTTGAAGTTGTCCATCAGCGCAGTTTTGTTGCTGAATTTTTTTGGATTGCTAATAGAGTTATAAAATACTCCTACTTTCATTTGAAATACTGTTCCCCAAACTCACCAAGCACTTCTTTGACACGACTGGACAAACGTTCGATTTTATAGCCATGTTTCAGCATTATGCTCAGCCACATGGGAGCACGTTGTGGCATGACTTTTTCTTCACTCCAGTCTTCGCCCAAGTGATAAGACACTTTGTTATCATCAAAGCTTTCGACTATTCCATTGTAGTTGACAGACACAGTTGCTGGTTGATCTTTGTAGTATTTTCTAGCTTGCTCTTCGGAAGTGATTGCGACTTCATTTTTGAATCTTCCAGTCCAGTCATTGATAAAACAAGGTATCAACAAATCAAGCTTCTGTGCCACATGCAATCTACTGCCGCCTGTGGTTCCTTCCAGCAGTAACAATTCAGATTCTGGTATGTTTCGCAGCTCCGGTGGCAAGTATTTCATTGGTCTTCTTTTGGGATATCCGCAGGTAATTATCACTGGGTTTCTTATGCCTTCTTCAGTGATGCTTTTTTCCAACTTTGAATAATGTCCGCAGATTTTATCTAACTCTTGCTCGTACTCTTCCATTATCAACTGCCGTTTGATTCGGCCAGGGAGACTCCAGTCTTCCCACAGTGTGTTATATCCGCCGCCGCAGCGGCCGACCATGCCGAATATTTCTCTAGCAGGAAGTTCTGCGTATCTAACTTGACAATCTTCTACACTGTCTCTCCAGTGCTGAGCTACCCAAGGCTGCGGAGCAATGGTCCATTTTTCCACAGTGTTAATCTTTTCCATCGACTCAGGTATGGACGGTCGCCCGTGATAGCATATTATTCTTGCATCATTGGGTATTCCTTTTCTGCAATGCACTTTGAAGCTGACCACTTGATTGGGGAAAAAATCTTGCCAAAAAACTATATTTGATACTTTTTGTTCAATCCACCATTGGTCACCATATGTACCTGCTGCTTTGGTATGTTTTTCTGGGTTGCCAATGAACTTGGTCCAAACATGCGAATATTTTCCATGTTTCCAGGCCATCAGTCCCGATCCGACCAATCCTGCACTAACAGCAACACCGTGATAAAAATCTCGCAATGCCATCATGGAAGGAGTTTTTATCAAAAGGAACTTGTCAATGTTACCAACTATCAGTGTGTCAAGATCGATGTAAAATAACTGAGTTCCAGGAATAAACGGCAAGTCAGGACTGAACATGGCCAGTTTATTCCACCAGGAATCTAATTTATCAGCAAAAGGCAAAGGAAGAATGTTTACTTCGGGCCTGATGCCAGTTGCATCTTCGGTGAAGCAATAAAAATTAAAATCCACTGTGGTGTTGCGTTTTACTCCAGCATAGAGTCTGTTGACATATTCTGGGCCGTACTTGGTCCCCCATTTGAGGCAAATTACGTTGATCATTGAGTGGGTTCCTGTTGAGCAGAGTATTTTCTTTTAATTTTGTCTGGGGACTGTGACAATCGATGAGCTATAACTGTACCGTGAGGAGGATCAGGATTGCGTTTTGTTAAAATTGTAAAATATTCAGATGGCAATTCGTAGACCTTTGTTTGATCTTTATTTTTAATCCAGGCATTTTCGAAAGAATTTTCGTCAGTGCCGGCTCCAGACAAGGAACACCAGTCGTCAACAAAAATATTTGCTTGCTGACTATTGTTAAACCACAATGTGCCAACATGCCAAGCTCTTTCCACTGGGCCTGCATATTTTTTAGCTGCAAAATCAAAGTTTTTGACATTGTGAGACTCTAACAGAATAGGAAGATTTAGAATAGATCCATCACAGTCTATCCATAGCAAAGGCCTATTAAATTTTCTAATGCATTCTTGTACAAAATATGGCTTGATGCTGGTGTTTTGAATGTAGTCTCCTGTGCTAGGCTTTTCCACAATGTGGTAATCCAAATTCAAACCTTCACAGTCTTTCTTCAAAGCGTTTGCGTAGTCTGGGTACACCCAGTCATTGGTGTAAAAAGAAATTATCAATGGGAGATTATTCATGCTGTTGATTATTTATTAGTAGGGATATGTTTGTTTATCTGAATTTTTTTGGGTTATAAATATTTTGATGAATAATAATTTATTGGTGAGCGTGTTGCTACCTACTCGAAAACGAATCGCAATGGTAGAAAAGAGTATCGAGAGTGTGCTTAAATTATCAAAAGATCCAGGAAGAATAGAAATAGCAGTTGCTTACGACAATGACGACGTTGACAGTATTGACTATTTTAACAGTGATCGATGGCGGGACTTCATAAGCCTATACAATTCCACAGCTATATCAATACAATGTCCCAAATGGGGCTATGACAAGTTGCACAATTACTATAACATACTGGCAGAAAAAACACAGGGCAAATGGTTGCTTGCATGGAATGATGACGCATATATGCTATCCCAAGATTGGGACCAACAGATTCACAATGTGGCAGATTATCAAGGCATGTTACATATGGAATGTACTACATTCCCAAAGCTTACACTATTTCCGCTCATTCCCAGAACATGGGTTGATTTGTTTGGGTGTATTACCGGAGGTCCACACATAGACTCATGGATACAAGAAATCAATAGAGCGTCAAGAACTATAAAAAAAATTGATGCGTTAGTATTGCATGATAGGTTTAGTGAAACTGGTAATAACAACGACGAAACATTCAAAAATCGAACATGGGGAGGTCGATCGCTTTACCATACTGAAGAGATGAAAACATTAAGGCAAGTCTGGGTCACGCAATGGGCTAACCACTGCCAAAATTACAAATCTTAAATATTTAATTGCTGACAATACTCGGTGAGTATGCGTTCTCTGTGCCATTCATCTCCCTGTGGCGTGGTAGCAAACTCATGGAAGCAGGGTGTGCCAAGTGTGTAATGCAGTAACCGGGCATCGGGGTTTGGTCCGTATTCATCGGGCAACCAGTTCCATTCCGGGGGCAGTTCTCCAATACGATCATCATCTATCCATGAAAAGCGGTGGAGCTCGCTACCTGTGGCATGTTGGATGAACTCAGGAGTAAGTTTTCTGTTGGGAAAACTGGAGCAATTCCATAAAATAACACTTGACCAATTCTTCCTGGGATAGTCTTCGTTTTTGGATCCTAGGTATTTCACGGGCATACAAGTCTTGTAATCATGTTTGACTACTTGTACGTCCTTGTCTAACTCGCGCAAGTTCCACAACTCAACAATATCGCTACGCACAATCATATCGCCGTCGATAAAAATAGCATGGCCTGTGTAATCCATCAAATGCGGTACTAGGAATCTTGAGTAGATAAATTGGTTAGATCCGTCAGTGTGGGTTTCTGTGTAGTCTTCAAACAAATTCAGTGCCAGTGGAGTTATACACACAGGCTTACTAGCATGTCGCACAATTGAATTAACACATGTGTGGTATGCTATGGCTTCTCGAGGATCATATCCAATAAAAATTGGAATGGGTTTCATTTGCGTTCTATGTCCTCTTCCACACAGTCTTCTCCGTACTGGATTTCGATCAGCTTGAGCGGTTGATCAGTTTCGTTGCACAATTGATGCCATTCATTGAGTCGTATCCAGGTAGACTGATGCCGGGCCGGACTTGCCATTAGGTCGTAATCGGTGCTGTAAGGATCCACTGTGTATACTGTGGCTTCGCCTTCGGCCACAAACCAGAACTCTTCGCGCTTGTTGTGACGTTGCATGCTCAAGCATGTTTTGGGATTTACAGTGAGTTCTTTGAGTTTGACATGTGTGCCTACTTCATGCAACACCCGATAATACCCCCAGGCGCGATCGGTCCGAGGTTTTTTCCAGTCTTCGAGAATCCAACTAGAACTATTTTTCTTGTCTTCGCCGCCCACACCAAACACAAACTCCACATCGTCAAACACCATTTCTGGAATGTTATCCTTTGTTCTGTCTCCACCGTTGGCAAAAACAATCTCAGCAGCTGGGTATAACATTTTGACATTTTTGATGGCTTCAATGCTGGACCCGTCATTGTCATTGAACAATATCACATTGTCCACTACTTTTAATGATTGTATAAGCTTGGCTCGTTCTGTAATAGGCATGAATGGCCTGCCCTTTTTACGAACAAGCCATTCATCAGAATTTACACCAACAATAAGTTGATCGCCCAACTGCCGGGCAGCTTCAAAATAAGCAAGGTGACCAGAGTGCAGTGGATCAAATCCACCAGTAACAAGTACAATTTTCATCAGGTATTTACACCTGAATGTCTTCCATGCCTGCAGTTCTTAATCGCACCACGTGACCCATTTGCCACTGCTTGGTGTCCAGGCCTTTCATTACACCCAACCACTTGTTACGCAACAGGGCAACTTCGTTGATAATGGTTTCAAAGTCAATCACTTCGTCTTCACCATCCACGTACTTTTCAGCATCTCGAGAAGTCAGGGCACGAGCATAGGCTTCCAAATACTTTTGGAAATGCTTTCTACGAATTTTGCGAAGTTGAATATTGAGATAATTAAGCACCGCTTCAATCTCTTGCAATTGATTAAAACGGTGCTCAGTTATACCCGGTAGGGCAGTGATATTCTTTTCTACAATGCCGCCGATTTTGCAATCTCGTTTGGCGTCAACAAGTTCGCGTTCGTAGTGTGCTATAAAATCCGGAATGCTTCCAAGATCAGCAACAACACGACTATACCACATCAATCTTCCCAGTCTTCTTGGTAGTCTTCGTCGTCGTATTCTTCCTCTTCTTCGTCCTCATGATCTTGGTCATTGTCGAGATAGGCCACTAGAGCTTTTTTAATATCTGAATCGCCTTTGAATGCGTCCCGGATATCCTCAACATCCTCGTCATAGTTAACTAGTGTAGAGATAAGAACTTCTGCGGCTTCGGCGCGATCTACTGTGTTGATATAACGCTTGAGTTCACTCCAAATTTCGCTTGCTACTTCTGAATGCATTTACGCTTCCTCCTGATTGTCATCGACAATACTTACCTCTTCTTTGCGTTTTCCGAACTCTGACATTACCACATCAAGGCATCCGCCTTCGTTTGATTCCCAAGCTTTGCGGAATTGTTTGATGATTTCACCGTCTAGTGTGGTATAAGCCAACCGGTTGCCGTCTTTCTTGAGAAAGCCCTTCTTTTCTGCCAAGTCAACCAACCCTGAGTGAGGACTCATGCCTGTTTCGTAAGGAATCTTAACTTGCACACCTTCGAAAGGTTTTGCATAGCGTGTTTTCATAACCTTACATGCGGCACGAATACCATTGACTTCACTTACTTTGTTACCGTCCTCGTCCTCTTTGAGTTTGAGTTTACGCATAGCAACAACAATAGAGCTAGCGTAGATAAAACCTTGCCCGCCGCTAATCTTATCGTCAGGATCAAACATGTCTTGGCTGGCATAAGTGTGGTTGGTACAAACCAAACCCACGTTATAACTACCAAACATATTAACACAGTTGCGGACTAGTGCGGTAAGAGCTTTAGGTTTACGCCCAAGGTCACCTTTCAGGTCACCGCTGTCAAACTGGTTGATGTCGGTAGGGGTCAGCAACATTCCGAGGGAGTCGATAACAAAAAGAACTTTGGGCCGTTCTCCGTCGGGCAAGC
>JACCDX011226334.1_pt1 | contig 29622 bp, 9 predicted proteins | sample 7449681 | NCBI WGS metagenome assembly JACCDX01 (sample SAMN15323450, study PRJNA562643) | freshwater metagenome | isolation source: river surface water | place: USA:Blue River Watershed | collected 2017-08-18
GCTTCTTCTTCAGTGTTATATCCTTCTGTAATTATTTCTCCTTCAGGTGTGTTAACTCCAAATTTACCATCAGAATCTTGGAATGTTTCCATACCTGTTGCTTCTTTAGCAATTTTTTGTTTTGCTATTACAACTTGAGCAGCTATAGATTCTTTAAATTGTTCTGAGTCAACTAATTTCTTTTCGTTTTCTCCAAGTTCAATTTCTCCACGTGCTATCTTATCTACAAGTAATTGTTCTTTTACAGGTTCAATTCTACCGGTAGCAATTATATCATCGTATTCTTCATCCGTCAAATCTTCTGCGTATTCTGACGGAGTATATTTTTTAACAATATCAGCAAATCTTAATGTTATATCATCACGCAATTTATCAACTAACTTTTGAGTATATTCAGCATTACTAATTCCAAGATTTGGATCAAGCGATACAGTTAATAAATTTTTATAGTTTTCGTTTTCATATACTGCATTCCAAATATCTTGTACCAGCATCACTTTGTCAGCAGCATTTAATTTACCAGTTTCTTCTAAACTTGCAATTAAACCTTCTGGTCCAGCAATGCTATTATATACAACACTATTAAAGTACCCTAACCATGATATTACATTAAACTTCATTTTACCATCGGTCATTTTACCAATAGCATGTTTAAAGTTTTCAGGATTCATAAGTGTGTCAACAGCATACATGTAATCTTTTGTGTCCTTATCAAGTTTCATATAATCAACTAACTTGCCATGAACATCACGCATTTCTGCTTCTGATATTTCTACATTAACCCCAGCTTGTTTATTTTTAATATTAAGCAGTTGTCTAAATGTTTCAATTACTTCTTTATCATGAGTATCAAATGTTGTTTCAACAGTGTCTAATGGTTCACCATAACCATCAAGCATAGTTTGTGTTTTATCAATACGTTTTCCAACAAAGGTGTCTAAAACAACATTTTCTTTTGTTTCTATTTCACCTTCAGCATTTAAACCAATACTGACATCAGGTCTTGTACTAAAAAATGATTCCCATTTTTGTAATTGATTAAGTTCTTCTTTTTTGTCTTCTATTTGTTTTTTAATTTTGTCTGTAAGAGCAGGATCTGTGTTTTGTTCTAAATTATTTTCATAGATTCTTAATTCAGATAATATATTACCTTTTTCGTCATTAAGAATCTTAGGATCTGTCAGAACACGGATAACATAATCAGAACTATTTGCAATATTACTATTGCTTAATAATTCTTGAGATATTTGTTGTGCACGTTTGGCAGACATATCTCCTTTGATTGCGTTCATTGCAATAGTATGAACTGCGTCTTCTTCTGCAGAACGAGCTATCATTGCAGTAAAATATTCTTTACTACCCGGTGTATACAAAGTTGGTTCTGTAAAGTTTTTAACTTTGTTTCTTATACCATCTGTTATATCAGAATATTTTTTAATGTCTTTTGCAAGATTCTTTGAAAAATCTAAAGGTGTTGTGTATTTTGTATCTTCAAGTTTTACACCAAATGATTTTTCAAAATCTTCATTTGACATATCAACACCCATTTCAGCAACTGCTCTTTGTAATACGTCAATAGATTCAGTGCGTTTTGCTGCAGATATTGCAGATACTAAAGCGTTATCTCTACTATTTTCAAATTCGTATCTTAAACCTTTTGCAGCTGCTTCAGCTTGGTTCTGTCCTTCTTGTACTTGATTAACAAAATTTACAATTTTGTGTTTAAATGTTCTTTCTTCTGTTTGTTTAAAGAAAGTATTTAAAGTTTCAATGTCTTTGTCAAATTGTTTTTTAACTCTTTCTGCAGGATTTTCTTCTGGATTTTTTGCATACTGTCTTGCATTAATTTTATTTGATGCAGCTTCTAATCCTTTAGTTGTCATATGAACAGGAAGTCTAACTAAGGTTCCTGTTAATGCACCCATTAAAAATGTTTTTAAACCTTGTTTACTAATTTCATCTTCAAAAGCTTTACCAAACGATTCACTTAATACAGAATTAGATTTCTGATATTGACCAACATAATAATCTTTCCATCCGTTTGCAGAAATACTTTGCAAGTTTTCTTGTAAACCTTCTACAAGTTCAAAACGAGTCATGTCTTTAAAGAATGCTTTACCTACTTGAAATGTTGCTTCTTTTCTACCAAAGTCTCTTGCAATTTGTCCAGTAAGACCATATGCTCCTGCGAATCCTTTTTTATAAAATTTCTTTAAACCATTTTTTTCTACAAGTAACAAGTTGTCTTTAGTTGCTTCAATCAACTCACGCATTGTTTTGTTTGCAGGTAAAAATTTATTAAACATGTTTCCAAATTGTAACTTGTTAGTTGCCAATAAGATAGCCATGTTTGTTTTATAATTTGATGCGCTTGAGTCCATTGACAACTTGCGCATTTCTTCAAACTGTAATTCGTTTGGATTGTCACCGTTATTATCGTTACGATGATTTTCAATAAGTTTATTTAAAGTATCACCATAAGAAGATACAGCTTCAAAAGATGCTTCTGTTGCTGCCATGTTGTATTCTTGTACAACACGTCTTAAACCTTGTGCACCCATACCAACAAGTTTACCTGTAGATAAACCTGCTTGAGCACCTGCTCTGACTCTTTCTCCATATCTTATACCTGTTCCAAGTAAAGGTAATCCTCTTGCGACATTACCTGTCATTTCAAGTAAAGATTTTGATTTTAATATTGCCGGTAGATTACCATTAAATATAGTAAATGTTTCATTAAGAGCTTGACGTGCAACACTACTTGATGCATTAGACACAGCAGACGCTTCTCCAATTTTATTTAGTAGTCTAATTTCTTCTGCAGATTTGTTACCTAATGTAAACCCTTGAGCAGCTTCTCTAAAGAAATTAGATTTTTTTGCAAGTGCTTCTGCAGATTCTCTGGCTCCAACTTCAACAGCTTCTTTACCAAGTAGTCTTCCAAATCCTGCACCAATTTTTGTAAAGGTGGGTATAAATGTAGCAGCACCTTCTCCACCAGCAGGAACTGTAGCAGCTGTAATTAAAATATCTGCAGCAATTTCTAATGATAATGCTGCAAATGTTCCAAGCATAAATCCACTACTACCAATAAATTCAGACACACTACCTTTAGAAAAAATACTATCCTGATCTTCGGGTTTCTGAAAAACATAATTTTTCTGTGCATCTTTTTGATCTTCATAGTATTGTTGAATCATTTCGTCTTCAGTAGGCATTAATAAAGACATATCCATGTTGGCAAGAGCAGAACCTAATCTACCATAACCAACAAAGTTTTCTTTAAATGCTGCACCAAATTTACTTGACATAGAATCAAATCCTTTTGCAAGTGCTGTTCCCCAAGTTTCTCTTTCAGCAAATCTTGAATAGTTAGTTGGATCTTTTGGGTTAAACCCATCAGGATTATATGATTCTTGTTGTGTGAAGTTTGCTATACTATCTGCATCCAGATATCTAATACCCGGTGATTTTTGATACGAAAGTGATTCACCTAATGTTGTAGGAGGATCAATTTTATTTTGAAGTTGTTGTCTACCAACACTCTGAGAATAACGCATTGCTTCACCAAGTGGATCACCACCTGGACCATCAGAAGCAGTTTCAACATTATTCATAGAAACATTTGCTACCTGATTACCTGATGCCATTAATGACGCAAAATCTTGTTCTTGATTTACATCAGTAGCAGTTAATGCTGATGCATCTAATTCTATGTTTTCAGCCATGACTTATTATTTCTTTTTGCTGTTAATTGATTTCAATGCAGTCATATAAGTTTCATACTGCGTTTTAATATGTTCATCAAGTGCAAGAATTGCATCAATATCATCTGGTCCATTCATTGGTATAAAATCTACACCTGATTTTACCCATTTTTCTTTTACTGGATCCCAGTATTTTGTATTATAGGATACAGAGTAGTTTCCATATCTATCATAATTTCCAGTAGCACTAAAATCAAAACCTGTATCTCTAATAGTTGATTTCGCATTTATTGTACCTGTAGGATTTTGGAACAAAGAATTAAAATCACCAAGAGATGTTTTGTTCATTGTAGATTCTTTTACAAACTTTTTAAATCTTGACAATGATGGGTTTGTGTTAATTGTTTCAAATGGTAATGTAACAACTAAAGGTGCAGTAGCTTCTTTTTCTTTATCGTTTTTAGCTCTTACAGTTATTTTTACAGTTTTTGCAACAGGATCACTACTTACTTCGTATTCATTACCTAACATTTCAGCTCTTGCTTTGTTATTCATGTTAGCAAATTTTGTAAATACAGCAGGATCATTTGCACTTTGTGCTGCAACAGAACCAAATATATTACCCCATTCATCAGCACTAACACCGGTATTTAATCTTGTTATAGTTGTACCTGTTGTTCTATTTTTAAATTCTGGAGAAACTCTTAAACTTAAACCATTTTTCTGTGCTTCTGTTAATTTAGACAAGTCAAAAATTGGATAACCTGATTGAGTATACCCTGTAATTTTAACATTTTCTGCATATGTTTCTTTCACAGAACCATCAGGATTCATAATTGTTTTAGCAATGTTTTCGTAATTTTTTTCAAGTTGTTCTTTCTGAGTAAATGCTTGATTAAATTTTGCCATCATTCCATTTAAAACAAATACTTGTTGTTTATACTCTTGGACACTTCCTTGTTTTGCAAGTGTAGGAATTATTTTTTTTGCTTTATTATAAACACCAACAGCTAATACATCAATTACTCCTTGTGCAACTTTAGGTGAATTAGGATTATATACTTGAACACCAGTTTTATTTCCAAGATCGGTAAGTAATTTTAATTCTGGTTGTGTTAGTTTTTCATTACTACCACCTGAAATTCTTTTTATTTTATCCATAACTGAATAATATTTTCCAGAATTATCAGCACCAACAACAATGTTTAACGCACCATCTTTTGGATCAAATGCATCAGAAAATATTTCATTTCTATTTGCTGTTAATGATTCAGAAATAACATCAACAGCAGGAATAGAAGATGCTGTTTGAGATGTTCCAACAATTGTGCTCATTGGTAATTCACCTTTTGCACCTGCTTTTCTATATTCAAGTTCTAATTTTGCGTCTTCAATTTTTTGTTTTTGATCCATTTCCATTAACGCAAGTTCTCTTTCTTGATTCATTTTTGCATAAGCAAGACTTGTTTCAATCTTTATTTTATACAAATTCATTTGAACATCATCCTGTTCAATTTCTGTTTTAGAAGTTACAGTTGAATAAAGTTTACCCCAGTCTAAAGCAATTTTATTTAACGCGTTGTTTTTATACAAACTATGCAAATTTTTTGCTATATAATCATATCCACCAGATATTAAATCATTTGCATCTTTTACAGCATTACCTGTTGTTTTTTCAAGTTCTTGTTTTTGATTTAATAAATCATTGTAATATGCTTGTTTTATAGTAGGAACCCCATTTGGATATTCTCTATCAAACAATTCAATTTTTTCTAAAACTTCAGATAAAGATAAACTGGATTGAGTTTCAATTTTTTTAACTTCATCCACAACAGGTTTTTCAATTTTTTTAGCAATATTTTGTAACGCTTGTTCTCTGGAAACTTTACTTGTTTCCATTTCTTGTGCAATATCATTTTCAGCATTTACAAACCCCATAACTCGTAACTGATCATTAAATCTTCCATCAGTTTCTAATTGATTTTTTGCCCACAATGCAAAAGGTATAGCAGTACCAAGACCATTTGTTTGTTTTACTTTATAAAAACCATTTAACTTATCTTCAACAATTTCTAACTTTAAATCTTTAACTCTTTGATCAAGAAATCCTGTTATGTCTTCAAACGGTACAAAGTTTTTAGGTTGAGTGTTTAATATACTACCGTCACCACGTTTTGCATTTTTTAACTCATTAATACCGTAGTTTATATATGCTAAACTATAATCACTTGCAAGTGCTCTTTGTTTTGGATCATCACTTGCTTTTAGAGAATTGTATTTACTTATTTCATTATTGTAATATTTTGTCAACGCCATGTCACGACCAAGTTCTCTATCTTGTGTAATTGGATCTACAATAGAATTTGCAATACTAATGTTTGCAGGATTTGACAAATCTAAATTTGAAATATCTTTTAAAGAACTTTGTACTTTTTTAAACACTTGTTTACGATATTCATCATTAGATTGAGATGTTATTGGATCATTTAATGCAGAGTTGATTATGCTTTTTACATAATTAAATCCACGATCATACTCACCTTGCTTGGTTCCTAACACTTGCGTAAGAAAACCATAGTCTGGTTTGTACAGATTCATTTGTGGAAACTCGTCAGTAACTCCTTTTAAAAATGTTGCCATGTTTATTTATTATAAAAATATTAATCTTCAAAAAAAAACAAAGGTAACGCGCCAAAATCAAATACTACACCACCATATTGTTTTTTCACCTTTCCACCATATTTTTGTTGTCTTGCTCTTGGTAATGCTTGTCCAGATAGAATAGCATTACGACCAGTAGTTTGATATGGTAGAGTAGCTGCTTTACCATTTATTTCAGCATTTGCATTACGAGAAGCATCTTCAGCAGATAATCCTTTTGATCTCCAATAATTAAATCTGCTTTCAAAAGTTTCTTTTGATAATGATGAAGTATCATTTGGATTAGTAGGATTAATGTATGGATCATATACAGGTCTACCTTGTGCATCAAACATTGGTCTACCACCTGAAAAAGTTACATCACCAGTATAACGATCAAAATCATAATTAAACATATCTGCTAACTGATTAGTTCTTTGCCAGTTTGTAACACCGTTGTTAAAAGCATCAAGTTGTCTCCATTTCAATGCACGTTTAGCATTGTCATAGTTTTGTCTTGCTGTTGCAGACTCAGCAATATATTTTTGTTTAAGTTGCTCATTTGTTAATCTTTCTTGATTTTTAATTTGAGAAATTCTTCCAACTACATTATTATAAATTCCAACATTTTGATTTTCTACACCACCAATAACATTAGCAGCTTGACCAAGTCTTTGATCTGATTGTCCTGCTATTGATGCACCTGCTACATTACCAGCAGTAGTGTTCATAGAAGCTTCTGTTTGTCTTGCTGCAGCTTCTTGTATTGCTGCAATTTGTCTATCAGGATCCATTAACGCGTACCCAGGTGTGTCATAATCAACCTGACTCATTGCTGGAGGATAATAATTAACAGTGTCTGACATTGCTCCTGCATAGTTAACAGTATCTTGCAACCACCAAGGTCTTTTCTTTTTTAATGATGGTTTTTCAATTAAGTCAGTTTTTTTAAGACACGATGCTTCTGCTTCTTCATAAGTTGCAAAAGAACCAGCAGGCATTATATCTCCGTCATAATCCATAGTTACAACTTTTGACTCACCTGTAGCAGCATCTTCTTCACAAATGTATGCTTGTTTTTTAGTAGGTGTACCTTGAGGTTTTGTTTCAGGTTTTTTTCTAATACCTGGTAAATTAAAGTTTTCTACACCTGGTACTAATGCACCTGGTTTTTTCAAATCTACATATGGTCTGTCTCCAGATAAAAGTCCAATAGCAGCATTTTCATAATTTAACAAATGAGTCATTGCTGCATTTTCTTTTCCTGGATTTTCTAACATAGTTTTTTTCCATGCTTCAGCACCACCTGGAAATGCATTAATTGCATCTGCATGAATTTCCATATAATTCTCTAAACCAGCAGTTCCTGGTTTAATATCTTTATATAAAAATCCTGACTCAGGATCTACTTTATATCCTGATTGTGCAGTTTGATGACCAACAGTTTTTCCTTGATATCTAAACTCTGGTTTTAAATCAATAAAATCATATCCTTTTGCGGCAACTTCAGTTCTTAAATCTTCATCAGCAACATTGTATTCAATAACCTCACCTACAGTACCATCCGAATATACTGGTCGTTTTTTACCTGTTTTATTAGAAATTTGCCATTTTACAATTGTTTTATTTCCTGGTCCTTGACCATTTTTATTAGGATCTCCTGTAGGTACTGCTTGCGTTGTAGTTCCGGTTAAAGGTTGAGATACAACAACAGGAGCAGTGTTTGATTTTGCTGATGACATTGATCCAGGATTTGCAACAGCATTCATTGCTTGTTGATCAAGAGATGAAGTTGCAGAATTATTTTGCGAGTTATTATCGCCACCAAACAAGTCACTAAAAAAATCACCTATGCCACCAAAAAATCCATTTGATGAGCCATCATCCATCATTGAAGATGAAGAAGTATCTCCTACAGTACTTGAACCTGTAAGACCTTGATGTTTTGGTAAATATCCTCCTCCATACTTAAAGTCTTCATCAACGTACTCTGTAATAATTCCAGAAGTTTTCTTTTCAACTTTTGCAGGAACAATATTTGCAGGTTTGTTATTTGATTTTTGTTTAGCACCTTCATTTTCTTTTACAACCTTTTTTGGTCTAAAGTTTGCAGGAGGAGCATCTTCATTTTCAAAAGTAGAAGAATCATTTAAAGGTCTTTGATTTTCAAAATTTCTATTTTGAGAATTATTATTTACATTCTTTTTTGGTGGATTAATTAAAACTAATGAAGGGTCTAATGCAAATGCTTCTTTTAAATCTTCTCCTTCTAAAAATTTTATATTTCCATTACTATCTTTTACTGTAATAATTCCTTCTGTGTCATCAAACATGTCTCTAACGCTTTTCATATTATTTTGATAAGCACTTGTATTTTCTCCAAACGGATTTAAAACAGTAAATTGTTCACCTCTAAAATTAAGACTATCTCCTGTTGTTAACTTAATTTTTGAAGTTAAATTTCTTTTAGTTCTATTTGGTGTTACAGAATACCTATTATAACCAAACACGTTATCTTGTCTTGATAAAGGTTTACCATTTACCATTTGATTATATTCATCAAGTGTCAAAGTCTGCCCATTACTTAATTTAATATAATCTTTTGAATAAGGAAAATCTAATTGAGAACCAATATCAGCACTTACAATTGTTAATGGTGTATTGTTTTCATCATATAAAATTTGACCAACAGCAGGTTTAGAACCTTTTTTTACAGGTTGAACATTAACTGTTTGAACAACTGGCGCTGGGTTGTTGTTTTGTCTTGTTGTATTTTTTTTCGGAGGTTTTGAAGTAGTTGCTTGTCTTGATGCATTCATTCTTGCATCACTTTCTTCTTTTGTAAGTGCTTTACCAGTTTCCCAATCAAGAGGAGTACTAAACCAGTTTGTAAACCAGTTATCTCCAAAAGGATATTTTTTTTCTTTTGTTGTACCTGCGGTCTGATAATAACCACCACCCCATTTCATTTGACCTTCTTCTCCAGCAGCTTCTCTACCTTCCATTGTTTCTTGAGGCATGCCTTGACCACCTTGTAAACCTGCCATAACAGATTGTGCAATTGCAGGAATACCATCTGGAAAACCTTTCATTGATTCTTGCACTAATGCAAGCATACCAAGTTTTTCAAGATTGTTTTCTAACATTTTAGCAGCAGTACGTTTTGATATATGATCGGTAGATTCATCCTTAAGAATATTCATATAATTATTCATAGGATATTTTTGTGCAATCTTTGCCGGTGTTACACCACCTTTATCAAATTTTGTAATACCAAAAATAGAAAGTACTTGAGGATCTTTAATCTTTAATTTTTTGGTGTCAGAAAATATAAAAGACCCGGGTGCAACATTTAGAGGAACACCACCTTGTGTATGTCTTTTACCAACAATTTTACTATGTTCTAAAAAACCATCATTGTTGATATCACCAATTACAGTTTCTCCACCTTCAGCTTCAATGTTTGCTTGTTCGCGTGGAACTGCACTGATGGTATTTTTAACATTACTATCTTGGTTAATTGGATTTACTTTTATATATAAATCATTTCTATCAACTAAACTATAGTTACGTTGATCACCATTTTTAGGCAGTTGTTTTATTCTAATGTTGTACATAAACTTTTAAAGTTTAAAGTTAAAAATGATAAATCTATCACATTTAGAATTTACAAATATAATTTGTTTTTTCCTATTTTGTTTGTGATTTTCTTATTTATTGATAAACTCAATCTCTGCACCGTTTTGCATAAGTTGTAGTAGTTCGTCTTCAGTAACTTGATATTCACCACCTTCTTCATATGATTGACCACCGTACTTTGATGTACGAGTACCAACATCTTGAACAGGAGTTGTCATACCTAATTGGAAATTATTTGCAGGTCCTACGTTAAGAGTGTAATTACCAAATGGATTTGGACTATTTGATGCAAGTCTAAAATCAGTATTACCTACACGTTTTAACTCATTTTCAAATTCGTCTCTTTCTTTTCGATCATTTTTCCATTGAGTATAATCTCTAAAAGCACCAAGACCAATCATTCCTTTTTGAGCATATTCCATTCCATTAAATGAACTTTTTCCTCCTGCAGCTTCTGCACCGGCAGTATTAGTTCCAGATTGCTGTTTATTTGCAGGTTGTTGTTGCTGTTGCTGGTTTTGTTTATTATGTTTATTCCAACAGTCACTTCCTGGTTTACATAATTGTGGTGATAAATTTTCAGGTTCTTGTGTGTTTGTTGGATTACCGTTGTTGTCATAACCATAACCATTTTCAGCATCCATTCCAAAACCTTCTGCAAATCCAGGAGCGTTTCCTTTACCAGTATCTACATATTGAGGAGGAATAGCATATGCAGAGTTATAATCTGCAGATCCATCATACATCATCATACCGCCACCTACAGTACTTGATCCAAGATCGCCCTGATGTTTTGGAAGATATCCACCGTATTTTGCAGCACCATATGGTTTTACTGCATTTTTATATCCAAGTACACCTGATGTACCAAAATCAACAACACCTTTAAACGCATCGTTTGCTGTGTCCATTACATTATTAAATCCTCTTTTTAATGCACTATCAGGTAATACTTTGTTACCTAACCATTGTGCTGATTTACCCCATCCTAATGCAGATGCACCAAGACCTGATGCAAGTCCCATATAACCTGTAACAGCTTTTAATGGACCGAAAAATTTTGAATCCCCAATTGCTGTGTGTACAGCAGGAGCAATATAAGGAACACCTTCTCCTACTCCACCTGCTACACCTTGAAATCCACGACTCCCAACTACAGGATAATTACTTGCACCACCTCGAGCAAATGATTCCATAGCAGCAACCTCATCATTATTTGCGTAAGACATTGGAGCAGATTGTTGTGAAACACCACTTTGTTGTATTTCAGCAACCATCATTTGCAATGCTTGTTCTTGTTGTGTTTCATCAAGTTGTTGCAATTCTTGCACAATTACTTGAGGATCAACATTACGCTTTTTTGCATACATTTTAATCACTTGAATAATTTGATTTTGCGCATCTCCTCCAAGCTGTTTAGATTTTATTTTACGTTCTTGCTCAAGCATTTCTTTAGTAGGTGCTTTTCCACTACCTTTATTTGCACGTATGTTATCCCACAAACCTCTTCTTGAATAAGAACCATCTGCGCGTTTAATCATTTCTCCACCACTTGCACCTTTATGCAAATCACCATGTTTAAACCTTTGTGCAAGATTCCATTGAGGACTACCTTTTGGACAATCATAATTAGGAGAGCCAGGAGTACATCTACCCGGATGCTTAATAGCACTTTGAATCCAATCGCCACCTTCTTCTACAATAGTCAAAGGATTTGCAAAATATTCATAAGGTAAAACAAACTTTTGTTTTTCGCATTCGCGGCAAGTATTATTCATAATATAAAATTTTAGTTACATGTTTAGTATCACATGTTTACATTACTAATTTACGATTTATTTCTTGGAATTATTATATTTTCTCTATAATATTCATCAAACGGTACAGGACCACCTACAACTTTTATACGTTTCATAAAGTCTAAAAGATTGTTTCTTTCGCTTAAATATTTATTCATTGATTGCTCATGTGACAATCCTGCATCTTTATTTGCGTAAAGCATACCACCCATTTCTTTCATTGCATATTTTTCAAAATCAGAAATGTTATCACCACCATATTTTTTCATTGCACCATAAAATAATTCTGAACCTCCATAATAACCAACTGCTTGTCCTTTTTTAGCAGCTTTATCCCATGCATTAAATGAATAAGGTGTCTGAAGATTAAATCCAGGTTTTACTCTACCAAGATTTAACTCTTTTAAAAATTCATTTAAACTTTTATAAGTACCTGTACCGATTCTTGGCATTCTATCAGCAAACACACTACTGCTTGTCATACTCATGTTTAACCCTGGTATACTTTTAAAATAGTCTATATTATCAATATCTTCAACTTCACCTTCCCATCTTCCTGCATTAATAGGTGTATCCCATTGAGTAGTACCAGCATCTATTTTAACATCAGCAAATTCAGGTTCGTTAGCTTTTAAATCATTCATAAATTTTTCAGCTTTCGCTTGAGTGTCAAAAAATTCAACATCCATATGTTCAGGACCTGTAGAATATTCTACTTGATATGGATATGGAGCAGAAGGATCTGAAGAAATATCAGTAACTTTTGCTCTTACTTTACTTCTAACAGGAACACGTAATGTTTGTTCAGGTGTAGAAAATCTCAACTGTCCATTAGGAAATAATTTTTCTACTTTATATTCAACACCTGATTTATTATTTAATCTTATAATTTCGTTTAATCGATCTATATTATCATTGAATATTTGAGCATATTCTTCTGGCGTCATAGCTGTTGCACCAGAATGAATCATTCTATTATGTTCTGTATTATATGTCATTTGAGGTACATTTATACCTTCAACATAAGGTACAGTTTTTCCAGATGGTTTAGTTACAGTTTTTGCAAATTCCTCATCAGGCATGTTTTGTATAACTTCCTTTTCTGCATCATCTAATCCTCTAATTACATCTTCTTTTCTAAATCCTGATTTATTTCTTACAACATAAGTTGGAGTATTCCAAGTCGGATCTGATGGAGCATATGGATCATCTATTTGATATACTCTTCTTTCATTATTTGGATTCCAATTTCCAGTTCCCCATGTATCATATAATGAAGAAGGTCTTCCTTCTGTACCCATATATGACGCATTTGCTCCGGTTGTATTTCTACCATTGTTACGTATGACATATCGACCAAAAAGATCAGAATCAGCTAAAGTCAAGTTGTTAGAATTGTACTGGTCTCCTAATACATTAAGATGACCTGGTTCTAAATCTTGTCCACTTCTTAATCTTTCTAAAGCTTCATCAACAGAGTAAGTAAAATTAACAGGATCTAAATTTCCTGTTTCAGGATTCATAATTAATTCATCAGGAGGATTTGGTAACATGTCAGCAGGTCTAATAGTTGAAGCTCTATAATCTTCTGCAGCACCACGACCATGTGTTCTTAACATTGCAAATTCTTCAGGAGTTAAAAATCTTTCTGAATTATGAAATGCTCTTCTTGCAGCTTCTATTGCTTCAGGAGTTGCTTCAAAAGTTTGCGTTACAATATTTTCTATTGCTGACAAATCAGCTTCACGAACTGGTCTAAAAACATTCTTTCCTGATTTTACTATATTATTTATAAAACCAGAACCTCTTTTTAATAATGCAGGTGCAGCTTCTCCAATAAGCATTAACGGATCACCAAGTATTCTTGCTTCTGTAGGAACATTTGTTCCTCTACCTGATAAAGCTTCATCCCATGTATTATTTGTACCATATAGCATATTACCAGGAATTTCTAATGGAGCAAATGTTTCTAATGTTGATGAAAATGCATCTTTAATAGGATGTTCTTTAAAATCTTTCTTTTCTTCACTTGAATAATAATCACTATTTTGTTTTAACTTATTCATTGCGACAGGACCTAATGTAATTGTACCAAGTCCAACTAATCCTTTTCTCCAATTGTTTTGGTCAGTATTAGCATTATATTCAGCATTTGCTTGAAATGCTCTCTGAAAACTTGGACTATCAGCGTTTAATTTTTGAATCCTGTCAATATATTCACCACGTGATTCATTTTTCTTAGGTTGATGTTTTTTTATGTACTCATCAAAAGCAAGTGCATCAATATAATCTTCATATTCTTGCTTTCTATATTCAGGAAGATTATTAATAGTTTGCCCCATGTTTCTTTCAAAGTTTCCTAAGAACCTTTGATTAGCAAAATCTTCCCATGAATTTAATTTTTTTTGAGCATTTCTATATTTTCCAAATTCACTAAGTTTACGTTTTATTTCAACATCGTCAAGTACTCCTCCAAAATAGGTATCATTGGCAATACCTTCTGGAGTCTGAATTTGCCCCTTTTCATACATCTCACGATATTCAGGAGAACCAGTATTAATAACTTTTATTGTACCATCTGGATATTGAATTTTAATATCTTTACCACCAGGTACTATTTTACCATCTTGAGCTTTTTGTAAAAACTTTTCTAAAATGAATTTGTTTCCTCTTGAATTCATGATTGTGTATTTTTTTTAGGTTTTCTGATAACTACTTCATTAAGTTCTATTTCACCTTGTTCATTAGGTGTTATAAATCTATTAAGATTTTCTCTCCAGTTTTGTTCAACTTTGTATGGATAACTTCCAGGATCTCTTTCGTATTTTACTCTCATTTCATCTTGTCCACTTTTTGTAAAACGACCTTCTGTAAAGTTAGGCATAGTTCCTTCATTAAAAGGAATCCAATCATTACCACCTTCAAATGTAGTTCCAGAAGCAATAGATGAATATTGATTTCTTAAATACGGAGAATATCTACCAATACCATTATTTAATCTTGAACCATCTGTTTCAGTATATAACTGATCTGCTTTAAATCCACCAGAATAAGTTCCATCAGCATTGTCAATTTCAGGTCGAGTCCATCCAAAAAGATTTTTACTTAATGTATTATTTTTACCCCAGTTCTCTAAAACTTGTTTATCTTTTAGATCCATTGCTGCCATAAGAGGTAACACTTTGTCAAGATCGTATAAATCATTTGGAGTTTGTATATCAAACTTTTCTTTTAAATCTTCTGGAATACTGTTAAATTTTATTTGACCAGGTCCAACAGATAATTTTTTACCACCACCAAATGCAGTTAAAACACTTTCAGCAACATTTTCTAAACGTGAACCTAATCCTTTACCTCTTGACGTTGTCCAATTATTTTCTGTACCGAGTTCGCCAAATACGTTTAATAATGAATCATATATTTCATCTTTAGATTTACCAGTCTTTTTAACAAGATCGTTTATTTTATCATTATCATTTGCAAATTCTATAAACTTATCCATAACGCGTTTTGTAGTTTCATTATAGTCTTTTGCATTTGGTGCAATACTCCATTTGTATGAAGCTTTACTTTTAGACTCTTTTTCTACAAACTCTTTTTTATCATCATAATTCTTTTTTTCTTCAGGCGTAAGTCCTAACGGATTTGTATCATTATACGGATTTACTTTGTAGATAGTTGCTGAAAGTTCTGTCTTTTTTCTTGCAGGATTAAGTAATTCTTCTATTTCGTCTTTGTAATAAGATCGTTCAGTTTTCCAGAAATTATCAAAAAATCTTAACTTACCAGTTTCACTTTCACCTAAATAAATCTGAGCATGTCCAGGATAATAATTGCCTTGTTCGTTTTTACGATTATTTCGTTGCAGTACATCTCCAGGTTCTAAATTTTCAATACCTTTTACACCCCATCCTTGATTTGCTGTAAAACCGTATTTTTTAGCATTTTGTGAAAAATGAGTATTTGACCAGTCAACAGTGTTCATAACACCTGCTTCTTTTAAAACATCGCAAACTCCACCAATACAACTATTAGCTGATTTTTCACCAAGTGCTTCTGCTGCCTTAACTACTTCATCAGGAACCTCAATGTATTTATTATTTTTTATTCTTTCTTCAGCAATTTGAACAACTCGTTGAGCCATCTGTTTAGTGTGAGTACTTTTGTCAGAAGTATTAATAACTTCAATTGCAGGAGGTACTTCTACCGGTTGTTGCTGCAGTTTTAATCTTTCAATTAATGCAAGATTTTGTTGTGCAGATCCATCAGTTAATCCTTCCGCTTTTGCAGTACTCCATGGTTTACCGGTAAGTTGTGTATATTGTTCTGCAACAGTTGTTCCAGTTGTACCACCTATGTCATATTTAGTAAGTCCACCTTGTTTAAATCCTTTAGTATATCCTGGATGTAATCCAAAAGGACCTTCTGGTTTAAATTTATCCCATACATCTGATACTTGTTCTACATTAAAACCTTTCACAAGTTGATTAGCTTCTGGTGTATTAAACACAACATGTTTAGGTTGATATAAATATTTATTAGGTATAATTTCTGAAATAATAGCTTTAGGTTGAATTGGTGCAGAACCACTGTTAACTAACATATTGTTTCTAATTCTACGTTGAGTTATAGCTTTATGTAAAAAATCATTTTCTACATTACTATGTACTCCTAATCCAAAATTTATATTTTCATTTCCAGCAAATGTATTAGGAAATCTTTTTGCCCATCTTTGCTCTAAAGGTGTATTTGCAATATCCATCATTCTTTCTTCATTAGGAAAAATTTTATATTTATTACTACCATATTCTCCTCTAACATCACTTGTTGGAAATCCTTCTACATCAATAGTATTTTTTCCTGAGTATCCCATGCTTCTTCCTTGTGGTGTAAAAAAATCTAAGTCATCTATTTCTCCTGATTTCATAGATTTATGCATACTTCTTGTAAAAGTATTAGATTGCTTTATTAAATCATTAACAAATTCATCTGTAGATTTAATAGGATTTTTTAAATGATTATATATATCATCAACATATTGTGGAGATTCTTCTGCAATATTTTTTAATATAGGATCTTGATTAATTAAATCCATTTTTTTAATATATTCTTTTTCTAAAAAAGATTTAACATTTTGTTTATTAGCAATTGTTTTTTCTGCAGCTTTTTTTGCATTTACAAATTTTGATAAATATTCTGGTTTAGAAAGTAAATACTTGTTTTGATGATTAACTAAATCTGGATGCTCAAATATGTCTGGTGAAAAATCAAATTCAGGATTTAATTTTTTTATACGATTAGCTTCTAATGTAGCTTTTTTTACTTCTGTTCTAAAATTTTTAACTGAAGGGTATTGATCAACCATAAAATCATACAACATTCGATCTGCTATTGGAGCATCTACATTACCTATAGCTTTTAATGTTTTAGGTGATGTGAGTAATTGTAATCTTTTTAAATTTTCATCCATGTTAGCACTACGAGAATCAAACAATTTTTTTGTTGCAGTTCTTTTCACTCCTTCTAAATATTCAGGAGAAAAAAATATTCCATTACCATGTAAACCTTGTCTTAACTCAGGAGCTGCACTTGTTGGCATGTTTTTTAATTTAGAAAGTGCTTTTGTTTTTGTTAATCTACCAGCTGCTGTTAATTCACCAACACCAAACCAGTCTGCAGGATCAGTTACAGCATCTAAACCAAAATTAGCAAGATTTTTACCAAATGAAGAAGGACTGTCAAACCATCCTTCATTAGTTTCAAATCCCCAAGCTTCAGAAGGTCTTTGCACTTTTCCTGTTGCAAGATTCATTAATGCTAATTGTGGAAGACTTGTTATAGCATTTATAGGTGTACCAATAATTGCACCTAATACACCGGAACCTTTACCTTCTTCTATGATCTTATCTCTATATTTTTCCCAAAAATTTCTTTTGTAATTATTTTTTATAACTACTTCATCAAGTTTTCCTCCATCTAAAGTTACTTCAGAACGTACACCATCTTCAGATAACACTTCTCCTCTATTATAAGCTCTTTCATATTCAGGTGTTCCCCAATCTACTATATCACCAGTAGTAGTATAATATTTACCTGGACCTAATTTAGGTTTTTTTACTGTTCCTGCTTTTTGGTACTTGTTACTAACAGACATCATATCAGCATTACCAAACCAAGTACCACCACGTTTTGCAATAGGCATTTGATTATTAACTGTATCATTTTGACTAATAGAATTTAATAATTTAATTGTACCTTCTTTTCCAAAATAATCATTTAAGTCTTTTAAACCTTCGTTTGTATTTAAGTCAATATTATTGTACAACGATTTTAAATCTTCTTCATTTATATCTCTATTTAAAATTTCTTTGTTACCACTGTTATACAAGATGTCTCTAATATTATTTAATCTTGCACGTACTTCTGTAGGTTCTGTAAAATAGTCATACTTATATTTATTATCGTCTGTTTTTGGAACTCTTAGTGAATTTATTAAGTCCACATCTTTTTGAGGTATTGCAGAAACTTCATCATCCTCTCTCTTTTTAAATTCTTTTCTTAACAGTGGAGTATTTAATCTAAATTTTTTCTGACCTTCGGTAAATAAGTTATCTATAAAATGACTTTTTTCATGTACAGCAATACCTCTATTATAATTATTAGAAAAATTACCACCTGAAGTATCCAACTCATTGCTGTCAAATGGATAATAAATACCTCTTTTTTCTGGACTAAAATAAGCAGTTGTTCCAGGTCTGTAATTATCTTCAGAAGTGTTTATTTTTTTTCCTTTTAATTCTTGTAAATTTCTATTTCTTATGTCATCATATAAATCAAAAGAATTGTTTTCTCTGGTAGACTCCATTAATAATTTTTGATATTGTGGTGACGCCATCCATTCTTCATGAAACAATGTGCTTGGATTTTCATTTTCACTTACAACTTTATTAAAAAGATTTTTTCTTTTTTCTACAGCATCCGGATTAAAATTTTGTTTGACAAAAACGTTGTGTTCTTCTTGTGCCTTTTTTTTAAGTTCCTCTTCTTTTATTCTTTCTTCTTCGCGAATCTTTTTTATTCTTTCTAATTGATATGCAGTGTTTTCTTCTATCTTTTTCTGCAGTTGTTCAGGAGTAAGTCCTTCCAATGTATTATCTGTTTCAGTACCTTCTTGTGCAATAGGTAGGTTATAATTGTTATCGTTTTGAGCAATGTTATTCATTAACCATATAAGATCTTCTTCAGAATAATTCTGTAAAGCTCTATCTTTAAGGTCAGCAGGAATTTTATCTAAATGCTCTTTTGTAAACTCCTCATATCCAGGTTTATAAATACCAAGTTTTGCACCTATGTATTGTAACGCTTTTTGATCAGCATAGTTTTCATTAGCACCTCTTGATATTTTTTTGTTTTTATTTCTTGATATTAACTGTTCATAATCATATTTGTTATAACCGGGAGTTTGTGTTCCAAAAAATGATTTACTGTTGTCTAATACAGAATGTCCAAACTCATGCGCAAGTACACTGTCTTGTGGTAAAACGCTTTCATACTCCTTAGACCAAATTTCAGAATCTTTTATAGGAGCATGGTGTATTGTATTACTGTTAGGTTGATAATATGTACCAAGTCTATTTTCGTCATTGACATATTTTGTTTTATCTATATTTGATTTTCTCTGATTAATTGTTTCATCAACATTTATATAACCTGAGTTTTCTAAATTTCTTTTATACAATGGAGATTCTATGTAACTTTCATACCATTCTTTTATTTTATCAAAATCTGATTCACCACCATTTTGCATAATTTTATTTTCATTACCACATTTATGACAAGTAGTAACATCATTGCCTCCATCTGCAGCTTTCCATGACCAACCACAATTAGAACAAGTAATTGTTTTACTAAGCAATCCTCCATATTTTGCCATAGGTATTTCCTTAACAATGCTTCCAGGAAAATAATGCACACCACTATTAGGTTCTAATATTTGACTATTTCCTTCATTGTCAGTAGCATATAGTCTTTTACTTACATTATCCATTGTAATAGAAGTTCCTTCCGGTGTACCATAAATGGTATTAGAAGGATTGTTTCTATACGGAGAATCATCTTTGTATCCTTGTCTGGATATGTCTTCACGTACCTTTTGAGCTTGACCTGTGATGAACTTCATCAATATTTCTCTATTTGCTGCCATTATCGAGGACTTAATAAATATTTATTATTAACAAATTTAAGGATCATTTTTTTATCATTGCTTATATTTCTACGCAATATGACTTTATTACCATAATGTCTGAACTTTTTATGTTGTAATGGTTGTTTAGCATAATCAACATAAGCAGGATTAATTATTTTGTGATAACCATCTGCAGCAGTAATCCACATTGGAATAGTGTTATTAATAAACTCACCTCTATCTGCAGTAACATCATAAAACTGATTAAATCTAAACTTGTTTTCTTCTTTGCTAAATTGTATGTCAATAGAATCAATATTAACAATTGGATAATTTAGTAATGTTAAAGGATTGTTTTTTGTTTTTAAATTTAACTTAAGCAATCCACTATTTTGTTCAGAATTAAATACAATAGCTCTGTCAAAGTTTTCATCAAGAACATGATTAAAATCTTTTCCATCATTATAATATTTGTACACATCAAGAGTATATTCAAAATTTCTTAATGTTGTAATTGCATTTGGTGTAACAACGCTATATTCAACTTCCCAAGGATAATCATCACCATAGTAATTTGCAAAACTATCAGTGCGAACATTATGTCTCCAAATTGTGCTTATTAAATTACTTGCACCTCTTGTTAATGTATAAGATGAATTACAAACTAACGGATTTGGATTTATATATCCAGGTGTACCTGCTTGTACAACATCGTCACATTCTCCGGTAGTTGATACTACAGCATCTGGTTCACAAACAGTTGGACATTTACAAGTAACTTTTTTACAAATTGGTGGATCAGTTTCACTACATGCTCCAATTAAAGTGTAACCTGGAGGACAAGCACATGTTGGTGGTGCATCACATATGGTTCCTGCAACAGCGTTTGCAATAAAAGCAGCTGTATTATCTGGAAAAGTGCCATTAGCAACCATATTAAATTGATTAGCTGTTACACTACATGTAATTGCAGAAGGTATTGCAGGTTGTGGTGGTACAGGACTATCATCATCACAAAATATACTATACACATCATATTTAGGTAAGTTTTGATATTGACATCCTACTTCAGTTCCACCAGGACCAGCTGTACTTGGATTACAAGCACTACCTGCAGCATCAGTCATAAATAACATTACACTTCTAAAATTAGGATCTGATGATCTATCTCCTAATTGAGAACCCATTCTATTTGTTAATACACTATCTGCATGACTCATTCCTAAACATATGTCAGTACCAGAACTTGGAGTTGACGCATAATACGCATCTGCTTGAGCAACTGTTACAGTATTACTCATGCTAAATCCATTAGGATTTAAACTATCCACAAAAGTACCGTCACCCCATTTTGTAAAACCAACTTGTATAAAACCACCAGCCATACCTGCTACTATAATAGGATCACTTAAAAACTCATGAACAAATTGTCTTTGAGCTTCAATTCTTCCACCAACCGTAGTACTGGTAGACCAATCCATTGCAATTACAATATCAAGCAAACAGTTAAATGTGTTTGATGTTACTGTAGCAGGAATTTCAGAAATAGTAACTTGAGCAAGTTCTACATTTGAAACTGTTTTAACACACTCAGCAGTATTTGGATCAAATGTATAACCTGGAGGACATACCGGATTTAATGCAAAATCAGATTTAATAGTTAAAAAGTGATTGTAAGAAGGAACCACCCATTCAGGATGCCAGTCGTGAAATGATAACCATATTTTTAATTTTGGATCATAACTAACTGTCCATCTTATTTCTTCCAAATACAATTTAATATCAATCTTTGTCAATACAGGTCCTAATACTGCAGGAGCTGTTATTGTACAAGTACATGTGTTTTCTTCTATATCTATATCACAACCTACACCACATACTGACGCTGGTGAATTTTGAGGTGGATCTAAATTAACATTCTCACAATAACCAGTTTCAGGATTAAATACAAATCCATCTAAAGCACAAATTGAAGTAACAATGTTTTTCTCACACATTCCACTAATAGAATTATAAGTGTAACCCGGAGGACAATTGTAGATATACTCTGCACCATAACACAATGACTCATTAATATAATATCCTTCGCCATTTACATAAACCAAGCAGTTTGCAATTTCATCAAATTCTGGTTTTGGTTTATAATCTTTTTTAGTAAAATATAACAAATCGTATTGAGAATCAAATACTGTTTGAATTGAAATACCTTCTACAACATTGTCATATAATGGGAAATCTGGATATTTGTTTAATAACGGAGATGGTAAATTTTGTAAAAACCAATATTTCATACCGTCTTTAGAAATATCAGTCATTCCTCCACCACTATAATTAATAATTTTACCAGTTTGTTGAGAAACCCAAAATAATCCATAAGGAGTATTTACAGCTGATCTACTTGAAATACAAGTACCATATGCAAATGCATCATCAGCATTTACAATTGATTGCATGTTTTGTTGAAACAATCCTGCATCTCCAATGGTAAATTTAACTCCGCCTTGTGTCTGTAAAGTATCAACACCAACAAACTGTGTTGGTTCAATGTCTTCATATAAAATAATTGCCCCTTGAGCATTTAATGTTTTGATAGTACTTATTTTTCCTCCAAAATCTCTGTAGTTATTTTGTAAATAATTTCTCCAGTTGTCTCGCTTGAGTCCTTCTTGATCTTCCAATGAATAGACAACCCTTTTTGGGAGATATTCAAAACATGTTTCATACAAGGTTGGATCATAGTCCCTTGGTAAGACATTTGCCCAGGAAGCAAAGTTGCTGTACAATTTGGATGCGCTAAGTGATAAGTCATATTCATAATAAATTGGTCTTGTTATAAGATCACTTCTAAACATAGTGTCCAAGTCAGTAAACGAGTTACCAACTGGATCATAAAATTTTTGCCATGGTTCTTCACCATAATCTCTAAATGCTACATTTAATTCTGACTCAGTGAAAAAATCTCTAACACCATTAAATGATAAATACATCCAAGCATTTCTAAAAGAAGATCTGATTGGTTGACCTACTGCATCATATCCGTGAAAATTATAATAGTCAGATGGTGTATTAAAAGTAAAAGTTGGTGGAAGACCCCAAGACACAGCTACATCAAAATCTGATGCTGCATATCTTCTTGAATCTAACCAGTATACAGGAATCGGACCGTTACGATAATTTTGATAGTTCCATTCTGTTCCATTTGGCACATCTATCAACCAAGTGTTATAAAAATAATATGTATTTTTTTCTGTATATCTATTAATATAAATATCACCTCCAAATATTTGTGATGTTGAATTTGGAATTATATAATTTTGATTAGCAGGATATACACAAGAGTTAGTTGGAATTTGTACAATTGCTTGTAATTGACCATATTGATTTTCATAATCATACTTTATTGCACCATAATAAGATGCTGTATTTAAAGTATACACTTGACTTATATTATCAGTGTCAGGCATCAACTGTTTTGAATTGTCAACATTAAATGTAAACGGAACATTTGTTGCAGTTTGTACTGCTAAAAATTTGTTTCTATTATTATTATTAATTCTTTGTGTAGAATTAAAATCTTGTAATCCTGAACTAACATATTTTGCTCCTTGTGGTGCAATAGGTCTTGTGATAGATGGTTGCAATCCTCCAGGAACATTTGTATTTACAACATTGTCAAAACTATTATAAAATGAATGACTGTTTAATTGTACAACATGATCATGATAATTAATTATGTTATATATTATATCAATTAATATTTGTAAAGTTTGAATAAATGTCCATTGAGCTTGTGCTGCAGCTTCAACGATTGTTAATCCTAAAGCTGCATATTTTGGAATACCACTTAATCCATTAAAAGCTGAATCTGCTAATGCAGAAGCTTGATTAGTAATTATTGCTGCTGTTGATGCTGTACCACCTTCACTTTGATTTGTTGTAGAAGTGTCAAAATTTGTAGTAGGAGGATGTGTACCAGGAAGAAAACTTTCAGGACCAACACCATAAGGAGCAGTCCATTGTTTTGTCCACACTCTTGTTTGACCTGCTGTTGAATATGAACTTGATTGTTTACCAAACAAAGTCAATAAAGAAATTCCTGTAGCAACAATAATAGATGCAGTAAAAATATCTTCATGCATAAACTTAAACTTAGGATGCTTATAAGGTATCACTCCATAAATTTCTGCAGCACCAAGTTCTTCAGTATATAATTTTACATGTCCACCACTACCAACATATGGTCTTACTAAATTATTTTCTGGTGCATGAAATGAAAATATATCTTCTTGCACTACTAAATTATTAGGAGTAACTTCTAAAAAAGGATCTGTTGTAGTAACATCATTATAAGGATAATTTTGAAATAATCCTTTTTGTGTTACAGTATTTTGCATATCATACTGTACCATGTTATTAAACATACCTTTTGCAAGAATGCTTCTATTTCCTTCACGTGATCCACGAAGAATTTCATACCCTACAATATCTTCAATAGGTACACCATCATTGTCTACCGGATGTTTTATATTAGTAAACTCTACACCAAGAATGTTAATTTTTGTACCTGTTGTATCATGTATATGAATAGTTTCATTAGAAGGCATCTTGTGATGTCTAATTGGTTCATTACATAAATCACCCCATATTTCAGGATGCTCGTTAGGATACAATTCAGAAGATTCCCAATACGCCATTTCTCCACGAGCAATAATTACACCACCATCAGGTCTTGTTTCAGATGAAGTACTTGTAATAGAAGATGTGTCGTAAACTTGCCATGTGCGTCTACGAGTATTAATAAGTAAATCAGGATTTGATATTGGTAATAAAACAAGATCAGCTGATGTTGCTTGTCTTCCTGGTATATGAAACGATGCAGAACGAGCACCTGTATTAAATACCCATCTAATAAAGAATGAATATACTTCATCTCTGTAGTATCCTGTTTCATGACCACCATCCCAATAATAACTTGCCGGATATTCTACTGCAACCCAGTTTGCTTGTATAAGATTCGCTAATGGTTGATAATTAAAGAATGGTTGTGATGTAACACCTGATCTTAATAAATAACCATTAATATCAAACATTTTTTCACTTTTCTCATATATTACTTTTTTCAAAGGAATAAGAGATAGTTCAACTGTAATCAAAGATGCATTATACAAATCTAAATGCACTTTTTTTTGAGTTGTTGAATAATATCCAATTTTTTTGGCAACAGATTGTTGATTAATAGTCGCAATAACTACTAATTCGTATTCGTCAAAATTAGGATCTAAGTTGTCAACAATTATATCAAGTGATCCTCCCATACCAGTATGATCCCATAATGATTGTGCATTACTTGGCATACTATAATCAGTAAGTTTAATACCGTTCTCAGAATATGCAATAACTGCTTGATAGGAACCATTATTTAATTGTCCACTACCTGCCGACTTATTTACAGTAATACATGGTTGTTGAACTAATGGATGTAATCTTAATGCATCACAATCTAATTGTGAAGTGCAACATTCAGCACCACACGCATCTGGATCTGGAATTAACTCGTTAACTTCAAAACATATATCGCCAGGTTCCGAAACATCATATCCTTGTGCAATGTTAGTTATATCAAGACTTCCTTCTAATGCACATATTGTAACACTTTGACCATAATCTAAACTTGGTACTTCAACTAAAAGATCATTTTCATCTATATAAAAAATACCTGTTGATATAATTGGCATAGGTGGTGTACCAGGCGCAGAAGCATCTGGACAACCTAATAAAAAATCCCACACTGTACCATCTTCGCCATCGCATCCTCCATAAACAGTAACAGTTGCTGTTTCTGTTAAAGAAGTTTTCATAAATGAAAGTGTTGCTGGACTTGAACATCTAAATCCTGGACCAACTCCAGGAGTACCACCTGAACCACTACCTGCAGCAACACAGCCTGTATCTATTACATCAACGCCATCAAAAGTAACAACAAATCTGTCTTCTAATGTATAACTGCAATATGATAATGTAACAAGTCCAAAAGTTGGACCAAGAGCAATTGTATACGTGTTTGTTCCAATTCCACCACCACTTACACTTAAAGCTGTACCACAAGGATTTTCAGGAGCTGCTTTTGAAACAGTATAACTATTCCATTTTTTGTCTACGTTAACAAGTATTGGTTCACATATGTATGGAATTTTATCAGCATCCAGATTCATTACTCTATCCGGATTCAAATTGTCTTGCCAATAAACGGAATCTGAACAATCATAGTTTCCTTTAACAGCACCGGTAATTAAATTAAATGTGCTAAAATTTAAACATGTATCATTGACAAGTGTTCTGTATGAACAGTCTGCTTCGTCAAATATTCCAATTTCAGAATTTACATTATCTGTTGAAAATACAACCCATTCTGTTTTGGATTTATTAATAATACCAATTACTGTATATGGAAATGTAGAACATTCTAAATTAGATTGTTCATTACCGATTGCTCCTATTTCACCATTATGAGCATTGTTGATTGCATTAATAGCATTAATCCAAACGCCATCAGGTACATACACATCGGTAGTATCCTTCTGCATTCCTTTGATAAAACTATTAATCAACTGAGGGTTTCCTGTTTTTTTTGTTTCTTCAGCCATGTCTTAGTATATGTAACTTTTAAACATGTTATAATAATTATGATACTGTGCTCTTCTGTTCATTTCCCATAAATTCTTCATTTCTCTAAAATCAGGAGTATTGACAAATGACAATGCATTAGCACGTGCACCACGTAGTTTTTGTTCCATTAACTGTAAATGATTAGCAACATTTTCACCACTCATAAACAAGTTTTCATAAATACGTTGTTTTAATGCGTATTCATAATATTCATTACAATAAGGGTGATCTAATATTAATAAGTTGCCATCATCATCTTCCATTAACGATTGATAGTTAATATAAATAACACCTTCGTCAAAATTAACATGTATAAATCCATTTTTTATATAAGCATCATATCTTCCTTTTACATTAAGATTAAAACAATCGTTTGATACTGATTTAGACTTATACATTCTTAACGGAATTAAACTTCTACTGTCAGTTCTTTTACCATTTGTAACATAATGTACACGTGGAGTACCATCTGAAGCACAATCAAGTAATGCAGGACAAGAACCTGATCCTGTACCTATCGTGCTTATTTTAGCACCCATAATAATTACTTTTACATTTGTTATTGTGGTCATAGAAGTTGATATAATATCTATGTTCTCAGAATCAATAATACTAATATCAAAATCTAATGCAACCCCGTCTGGACCAAATGCTTGCACAATAATATTTTGCGTGTGCAGTTGATGATTAATTATATTTGAACCTTGTGTAATGTCAGTAAAAGTAGTAGACTGATTAACAAATTTATCTGCTAAAAAGTTTTGAGCAAGTGTCACACCTTCTAAAATACCTTCAGTATATGTTTTATTGTATGTAGGTATTTCTTCTGTGTAATGTTCTTCACATACAAGTCCAAAATTCATTACATAAAAATCTTCAGGAAGCTTTCCTTTTCCTTTATGTATTTCAATTGCTTTTGAACGTGATTGATTTATACGTACTCCTAAATCATAATTTACACGTATAGCAACTTTAATAAGTTGTTGAGGTGAAATTAATCCTTCAAGATCCCAGGTGTATAAATCTATTTTTACACTATCTAAAAGGTCATCAAATGTTCTATATTGCGGTTCAGTTAATGCCATAATGTAGATTAATTAATTATGTTTCTATTGTCTTGTTGTGGATCAGATGGAATTGACATCATTGCACCTAAATCTCTTATTACATTTTGTTCAATTTCTGCATACAAATATTCAGGAATAGCAAAGTTTTTATCTTGTATGTATGTGCAATCATCTGATGTATCACAGTTGTACCCACTTACATCGCCTTCAAAAACTCCTTCAATTCTTACAGCATCCCATTCAAGATTTGGAAAATAAATATGCCCATCCATATACCAATAATATTTTTTCTTATTGTATTTGAACGTCTTTTGATTTGACATTTTTTCATATGTATTAGGATAAGTAGGTATTACTTCTTCTGACAAATCTAATGAGTTAACTGCTCTAAAAATAGGTCCCCAGTGTCCTTCCATCATATTAGGAAGTTTATTCTTTGTACGTTTAAATGTACAACCGGATGTAATACAATGACATTGTGATTCAGCACGATCCACCTCAATAAGTTCAACATAATTCAAAACTTGAAATACACTGTTGAATTTCATTATTCTGTTTTGAATATCTTGTCTACGTACAAGCATCTTAGCATGCTTCATTACCATAGAATACAAAAATCTATCAGTAAGAAACGCGTCTTGTTTTACTGCTTTGATTTGATTACGTACTCTTGATAATACTTCACCTATTGTTATCATAATTTTATTTATAAATCGAACTCATTGTAATATTTAATAAGTTCTTGTTCTTCATCTTTTTTGTCTAACTTGTAAGAGTCTGATTTATAGATATTTGATATTTTTACTTTTGGATCTACCTGCAAATACTTTTTCCAATTTTGTGGATATGTAGCACTTACAGTTCTACTAAAATCTCTTGTCGCATCAAATGCCCATAATTCATGATTCTTAAATCTATATTTACTTCCAAATGTTGTAAAAAATATTTTTGCAAGAAACTGATCGCTTTCATAATTTCTATGCTGAACAGTTTGTAAATATTCTTCACTTGCTTTGAAGTCAATATTTTTCTTTTTTGGTGGCGGACAAGTTCCAATAAACAAATGTCCAATTTGTTCAGGCAGCTCAACACCATCACGCTTGTCAATTACTGACCTCCACATGTTTTCATTAAACTTTGTTATTATAGATTTTATTTGCTGATTTGATAAATTAGCAGAAGATGGAACTTTTTCTTTCAACATCTTGATAAAATCTGTGTTTAATGTACCACTTGCCATTTTTCTGAATCGTGGCGCATTTAAGTCTGGTTTATTCATTATATGTTTACATTAAGAATTTACTAAAAAATAAGAACATATTAAAGTATTTGTCCAATTATATTATACAGTATATACAAATTCAGATATCAATCCTTTATCTGCTTCATGAATATGCATAATTGCAGCTCTTTGATTACCAGTCCATTTATTGTGATAATGATAATAGTCTGAAGAAGTAAGAGCAGGAATTATACGTGTAACAAATCCTTGCTCTTCATTTTCAGTAATTACCTCTTTTGTTTTTCTACCGTGGTAATGTCCTGTATATAAAATACGATGAGTTGAATTACCCCATTCAATAGGAAATTCTACTGCATAAACTAATGGGTTATTTTTTGATGATACATCTCCATGTTCTACAGCAATCATGTTTTTACCATAGATAATTACTTTACGTTCTGCATATTCAACATTAAATGATATGTCATAATCATTTCTAAACACCTGCGATACAGCATGAATCATGTGATAAGAAGATAATCTATCATGATTACCAGGAACAAATACAACTTCAAGTTTGTCACAAAACTGTTTAAGTCTATTAATACCATTGCACACTGCGTCAAATGCTTTTAAATACGCTTTAGTAGCTACTTCAGAGTTTTCTACAGGAGTTCCTTTTGTTGTAGTTCCATCA
>JACCDX010366495.1_pt1 | contig 29607 bp, 32 predicted proteins | sample 7449681 | NCBI WGS metagenome assembly JACCDX01 (sample SAMN15323450, study PRJNA562643) | freshwater metagenome | isolation source: river surface water | place: USA:Blue River Watershed | collected 2017-08-18
GTTAGAACAATAAACGTTGCCAACAACCTATGTTCTCAACAATAAACAGCATAAACAAACAGTGTACACAACAGTATATGTTCACAACAAACAGTGTTTAAAACAATAATTGTTGCCAACAACAAAGGGCAAGGGTATTTGGGGGGATCGATCAACGAGACCTGGGGGGGGAAAAGATGCGTTTCTCGCCTACTAAATTTTTCGATTCACCGGCCCATCCACATTTTCCACGCACTAAATTTTTCGGTTCACGGGCAATACCATCAAATAACAAGAGCTACGCGCTACATACTCTATTACTATTATTACTATACCACCCTTTTATCTAGTATTTTTCGGCGCCAAAATTTCGGAAATTGCGTTCAACGCAAGTTGAAAAGATTGATTGTACTCGGTCAATCGTAAGACGCAAGTCAAAAAGAAACCTTGGGGGTCAGTTTTCCAAAAACCACAGGAAATTTTTTTCAGTTCACCGGTGCGCAAAGTGAGCTAAACCTAACTTTTTTAGGCAAAAAGGTCATTTTACCTTACTACTTTTCTTTAATTCCCGTGTTTTATTTTATAAGTACCTTAATAATTTAAGTAGAAATGATAATTACCCTAAATAAAAAAGCCAACCCCCTATCAAGAGATTGGCTTAGCTTCGTTGTCTATTCGTCCTAATCCTAAATATTCAATGTGGGCGCTATTTCTTATCTTTATAGGTTAAGAATGTTAGAGTTACTGTTATTGGAAGTAGTAACTTAGAGATTATACTTCCGCCCGGGGTTGTCAAACCTAATACTATTAGGATGATCGTCGCAAAAAGAGAAATTAGAAATATCATTTCCTTTTCATTTCTTTTTCATAATAATTTTCCCAATTATCAACAAAGTTTTTAGCCTCATTAAGTTTCTTTTCGCGCCAAATTGTATAGTCGCCATAGAATTCCATAATTACTAATAATGCTGGTAACAGTAACAATAAAGTTCCAAATAAGTCTTTCATTTTATTCCTTTTAATATGTGAGCTATTACGTCTACTGTCCAACCATTACCTATTGCTTTGTATCTTTGAGAATTTGATACGGCGGCGGTGTATCCGTCGATAAGTTTATACTGAAGAGATATACTCTCGATTGATGTTGTTTTTTGAATGTATCCAATAGTGGCAATTTTTACAAACCAATATAAGGTTATTAACATCGGTTCTAAATTTTTCGTGTTTAAATGGGATAATGTGATGAATATGAAATTCAAATCTATTTTCTCTATCATTTCTGATTCCGCATCTACAACACGTTGCGTTATCTCTTGTAAAGACAAATAATACGGCGTCTTTCCATTCTTGTGATGAATATACTTGTTGCCGTTCTGGGGTAATTCCTCCTTGCCAAAATGGGTTATTTTCCCCTCTGTTATGGTTATAAAAACATTCTGTTGAACAAAACTTTGAATCCCGTTTAGAATTTGGTTTTGTGAATTTAGAACCGCATTGTTTACAACTAAGCTCGATTCTTGATTGTTGATTTTCGTGCATTCTTCTATTGGCGTCTGAATCGCTATATCTACACTTTGCGGAGCAATATTTTCTATTTGTTGATAGTTTTGATTTGTATTCGATTCCACAAAAGTCACAAATTCGAGACACTCGTATTTTTCTACATTCGAAACAAGTTTTAGCAACTTGGGATTTTTCTCTACCGCATTCACAAAGCTCTTTACTTGGTCTAAACATATATCGATATTTATTGTTTCTATTTTATCCGGGAGTGTTTGTAGTCTTTCGCACTCTATGGGAGTTAACTTTCTCCAGCGACTTGCGTCCAACGCAACTTTCCTCTCTTGATTACCACCACATATAGCAGTTAATGTAGGACTTTTACCTTCTGGAGAGTACACTCTCTTAAGAAAATCATGTCCGTTTAATTCTGCGTGGCCAACTTCAATACATCCGGTTCTTTGTCCGCGATTATCCGCTCCTTTATAGTAAGAAGCATCTAAGCAAGTTGACTTATGCGCCCGGTAATAAAGTTCACCATGAGATTTAGTCACAGCAACTTTATCACTCTCTAGTATATCCTTAAGCACTATACCTTTATCTTCCGGCTGAGTAATAGGAAAATTCGCCCAATACAGTCTTTTTCTTTGTTGCGCTGAAACTAACGCCGAGTCAATCATAACTGGTTCGACACCAAGAAAACTAGATATTACATCTTGTGATTCTTGTTTCATCGGCACGTTTTCCAAAAGGAAATATTTCGGACGAATTTGATGTATTAACCTTACATATTCAAAGAACAGTTGACTACGCGGGTCTTCAAAGTTTAATTTCTTACCCACTAAACTGAAGCCTTGGCATGGACTTCCGCCAATCACTAAATCTACATCTACGGGCTCAACATTTCTAACATCACCCAATCTAATAATGTCAGGGTAATTACTCTCAGAAATCTTAATCGCCCATTTATCTATTTCCGACGAATAGTACTTTTCGACAGGAATGCCGGCGCGCTCCAACGCAAGTCGCCCACAGCTAATCCCATCGAAAAGTGACAGAACTCTCACGAAATATATTCTTCAGTGTTACTAAGGCCATGGTCACGAATAAGCTCATTAACCCATTCGCAAACTTCTACTCTTGTTTTACCGTCGGTTCTACCATAGATATTATGGCGCAATTCGAATAGAACATTCGCCATTTCGTCGGCTTTCAAAATCCGGTTGATAAATTGTACGTCCGCTGGATTATCGGTATCGTATTCAAATGATAGTGTAGCTTTCATAGTTGTGTTTTTGATGTTAAAAATAAATCCCCATTCAAACCTCGGCGGCCAGGAACTCCCAACCCACGCGATAACCGATTATTTGCTCAATCTTAGCTTAGTGGATTTTAGAGCCTTGGGGCGTTTGCGAGTCACCAATCTCCCGGGTATAATCCAGGGCTTTTACGCATTTAAGCTACCAAGGCAAATTGTAGGTTGTTGCAGTTTCATACGCACCTACGGGCATATCTCATAACGCGCCAGCAACATCGCTCTATTTTAAATTCCAGTACTTCCGAATCCACCAGAACCGCGAGTTGTTTCAGAAAGCTCGGTTACTTCGTTTAAAGTTACCTTTGGAGCTTCGATGAACATAATTTGCGCGACTCTATCTCCAATATTGTAACTTTCTGAGTCCGTGTGGTAATAAAACCGCGCTTTTACGACTCCTCGGTAGTCAGGGTCAATAACACCTATCGAATTGGCCAATAACATTCCCTTAGTACTAACAGAACTTCTAGGCGCAAGAATTCCGACGTAACCATCTGGAATCTCAAATGAGACTCCGGTGTCGTATTCTACGAGCAAATCGCCTGTTTTTTCTGTGTAGAAGCGAGCGTCTCTGCAAAAAAGGTCAAATGCGGCGGCATTATCACTAGATTTACGAGGGGCAACTGCGCCTTCTTCGAGTTTAATGTTAATTGTCATTTCTTTTTACGTTTGTAAACAAGGTTTAACGTCTCATTTCTTTGGGTTGTCTGCCATAATTCTCTGTCTACACGAACAACAGAGCCGTCATAGAACTGTACAAAGAATTCTTTACCTTCTATGTACTTATGAGCGACGACTTTTTGCTCTTTGTAGAGGACATCGGTGCCTACTGGAGCACAGTAGGACACCAACATCATCAACCCAACCACCAAAAATTTCAACTTTCGAATGATAATACTCCAATTTCGTGTTTTTCGGTTACATCATCGTAATTACGTGTGAATTTATCTACTGATTTCACGTAATCTTCGAGTTCTCTTTGACTTTCTGACTCATATTCGTCAAAAGATGTCGGGACAATACCAAAAAGCTCTTTTTCTGCGAAAATAGTGGCTTCTTGAATCATATCAAGGATGGCGCGAAACCGGCTACCGGCTGTTCTTTCGTTTTGATTTGACGCAAAAACGAACGATTTATCGGTTTTGTTTGACGTCACCCAGTATTTTTTGTTTGCGTAGTCGATTGTAAGCGAAATTGTTAGCGCGGACATCTTCCCTGTTTCGGAAACTGACGACCGTGTAAGTTGATATACGCTTGATTGTTTTTTCATTAAATAGTGTTTAAGAGGTTGAACTATCGTTGTGTGAACGAACTGAAAATAAAGATACTAACTTTTCTTGGCGCCCGCAATAGCTTCTTCAACTATTTTTCTTGTTGACATTATCATAGTGTCTTCAACAATTAAAACGTCGGCCTCTGTATCTAAATGATAAGAAAGTGGAGATTTATTGTCTAAGTATATCCAAACTTTAGTCAACTCGTCGGCATCCGGCCCATATTGTATTACCATAGTGCTTTAGCTATAATTGGGAATTGTTCTGTGAAAATCACTTTGCATTGCTCAGCTATCTCACGGTGTTCTTTCTGTGTGTCTTCTTTTGTGCGCAATTCAATGTAATGAATCCAGCTTCTTAGCGACCCTTTGAAAAAAAGCACAGTTTCAGCGGCTTGTGGGAGTACAAACCTAGCACATTCGCGCGCAACACCGGCCTTTAATAATTGTTTATACAAATATGAGCCATAATCCATATAATTTTGAATTAACTCGTCAGCGTTTTTTTCCCACTCACCAAACGCATCAACCATAGTAATTTTAGGATTAAACCTTTCGGTACTTGATTGTCGGTTTTTTTCGTGTTCTCTGCGGATTTCAATTTCTTCAATTCCTTGAACCTGTTGATATCTTGCAGAAAATTGCTGCACGGAAAACGATTTATGCCGAATCATTTGCATAGCAATGGGAATTGTCGTTTCCACTTCTACCGTCATATCAGCTAATTCAAAAATCGAATAGTGCCCATGGTCTAAACAGTACTTAAGTAACTTTTCTGGGTTCTTAAGTCTTTCATCGCCACTTTTACCGGAAGATACCCGCGCGCAATACACAATAAGCTCTTCGGCTGTCATGTTATCGGCGACGGTCTTACTAATAAACTTTACTTGTCCAGCCATAGCTTATACCCTAATTTATTGAGTTTATCAAAAATTGTTTCATTTACATAGCCATTCAGATAAGCAAATGCTTCTTCAGATGAATTGTCTAGCGACATACCAAGATACTGAAGGAATTGCGACGTAAAGTGAAACGTCTCGTGCGCGATATGCTGCATTCTAATTTTATTGTCCTTAGGAAAGAAAATAATATAGAAGCGCCCTACATCATAACCGGAGATTGTGATAGCCTCTCCGGATGTTATATCGTCAATAACCACATTTTCTTTCTTTAGATAAGCTTTCATTTCATCGAAAGAATCTACACAAGCTACCCTAAGGTCGTGGTTATATATATCTAATTTGATTTTGAATGTTTTCATACCTAAATATATGAACTACTTGCCGCCGCCCAAAGTTTTATTTCCTTTTTCTGGAAGGATTATGGTTTTAGAGCCCTTAGTCCACCTTGGCGCATAGCAGCAATTCGTACAACCGTTGCCGCAACAAGTACCCCGACTAGCGAGGTACTCTGCGGTTAATGGTTTAGACAATTTCGCAGGCTCCAGAAACACAAGCTAATTCACTACTTAGCGTTGTTTCGTCAGAAGCTTCGTAAATCATAGACAAATCAACTTCTGTCAGCGATTTCATCATTTCTTCGTATTGTTCCTTTGTGCAGTCTTCGAACGGCATTTGTTTATATGAAGACCCGGAATAGGGAAGAACAGAAACGGCTGTGTATGAATTTCTATTATACCACATCCATTCACCGACTCTTTTCCAATCTTCTGGTTTAAGGCTAATTGTACAACTAACGTTATGCGAATTTTGTCCGCTTACGTGACCAGGTATAATCCATTCTTTATTGAACTTTTTAACCCGCTCAAGAGTTTCGATTGGGGATTCGGTTCGAAGAATTGAATTTTTTGGCGAACGCTGCGGAACAGAAATTACCGCTGTGTCGTGTGGTCGGAAATATTCATCTTCAACAAGCTCCGGATGAAACCGATTCAAGTACTGATAAATGGATTCATTTTTACCAACACGAATTCTACGGATGTAATAATCGTTGTGGCGCGCATGAATTCCGGATGCCGTTCCCAAAACTAAGCTAGTTGTTCCGCTAGGTTTATTTGTTGTGATTCTAGCGGCGGAATTGATACCAAGTTGCTTTGCCAGCGCAACGTTTGTTTCTTTCGCGTGTTTTGCGGCTTCTTCTAAATTAAGTGTCAGCACCGCGCCGTCAGCCACGCCGGTCATTGATACACCAAGCAACGCATCTTTTTCCGTGGTTTTTTTCCAAATATCACGAAGATAGTGGAAATCAGTATAGCCAGCTTGTAATGTTCCGATGAAGGCGGCGGCACTAGCTCTTGCGTTCAAATCTTCTTGTGATTCGACAGTACCGGCGTTAATCTCCGTTAAATTACAAAATTGATTCGGGCGAAGTGCAATTTCCGCGCAGGGATTCGTTCCCCAGTCCTTATCATTAGAAAACAAAAACCCAGGTTCACCGGCATTAGAGGCTTCTACTTTTGACCAAAGATTCATAAAAAACTCTTTGTCAATTCTATTACGCAGAAGAACTACAGAATTATTAGCACGTCCGCGTTGCGGGTTGAGTTCCCACCAATTTCCTGATTTGCACGAAATCATTTCTTCATCGTCGGCGCTGAAAAGAGAAATAAGAGCGGCGCGACGGATACCACCAGCAAGAACGGCATCTGCAATGTGACAAACCATATCGTGAACTTCGATAGGCTTAAGTTTATCGCCGTCGTTTTTTTGACGAAGGATAGACTCAAGTTTTGCTAAGCAAAGACGAAGTGGTTCTGGCCCCGGTGCTTTACCACCAGAAGTTACAAGACGAGCGCCTTTTGGGCGAATATCTGAGAAATCAAAGTTAATTGTGGCTGAAGACCGTCCGAAATAGGATTTCATCAGCATTTTAACTGCGTCAGCCCAACCTTCAATAGAATCTCCAACCAAATATCTGCGGTGTTTATCTGGGTTTGGTTTGCGAATTTCCGGAAGTTTATCTACATGGTGCTTTTGTACAGAATATCCAAAGCCGGTTCCACCAAGAAGAAGGAACATTGCTTCAGAAAAAGCGTCTGGGTGATCGATTGGCGCAAACGCACAGTTGTAAATTCTACTGTTGTTGATTTCAATCGGTTTTCCGGCAAATTGAAACGACCGCATAGACGGTAAAACTTTTTTAGGGCGCACAAATTCGTCATATACTTTACGAATTTCGGCTTCCAATTTTGGATATTTCCGGACGTGCATTTCGACATTACGATTTACGAGTTCGTCCCATGTTTCTCGACGACCTAATTCTGGTACAAATTTCGAGTATTTAAGGAACGTCGTTATATCCGACATGATTTTGTTACTTAATTCCATTTGAACAGGTATGCGTTGTTTAGTTGTTTGTGTAATTCTAGGAGTGTGATTTTAATTGTTGTCGCTTGTCCAACAGCGTCGATAGCAACACATTCGTCTTTACTGTGTTTACTTTCGACTATTGTGAACGTTTGTAGTTCCGCGACGGGGAACGATGCCCATTTCCATTCAAAGTATTCGCTATCAGGATTATTTAGCTCGGTTTGAACATCTTCCTCATCTAATAGAGATAAGCTATCCGAACCTACTTTTATCTGTAGCAGGATTCTCTGATTTGTCATATCTTGTGCGTTTATTTTTTCTTTTTTTGTCCCACTTGGACGGTTTGAGTTTATCAACGTCCCGTTTAAAAGTCTTCCCCATAGATTGTATCGTCGTTTCTTTCAGTATCTACTGTTTCCAACATGGCGATTTCGAGGTTTCTACGAAAAATTGCCGACGCGTATTTCATACCAGCGGTGAAGTTGATTGTATGAAAGTCGTTGGTAAGTAGGTCGTTGTCGAAAGTATCAAGAACATTTAATACTTTTGAATATTCGATTGAAGGTTTCATTATTTAAATGTGTAATCGTGTACGTTTACCGCCGGTGTATTTTGTTCAAAGACTAGGCATCCCGGCGTTGAGAAATACCCAGAGCTTTCGCTGTAGTTACCGCCGGAATAAACCGGAGGAACAACATAGTTTCTAAATTTCAGAGCGTCTTTGGTAAGTTTTCTTTCGTGATAATGACCAGAAAGGATAACATTAAAGCCATGTTGATTACCAAAATTGAGAACCATTTCTTCTGGCGCCATCTTTGTAATACGCTTGTCGCCATGGGTTCCAATATATGTTACGCCATCAATAGTTGGGTTGAGGATAAAGGGGTGGTAAAACATTTTAAGTTCCGGGCATACGCGCGCGAACATACCATACACCAGTTTTACTACTTGACCTTCTGGGTCTTCTTCTTTATCGGCGGAAACTCTATCGTGATTACCAGAAATTAAATACACCGAAGAGAGTTTGTTAATAGCTTTAAAGAAGTCATAGAGAAAATCGAAGGCTTGGAGCGCGGTATCTACACCATAGGTAGCCAAATGTTTCCAAGAATCTTTGTGGTTCATACCTGAGAACGATTCAATCAAATCACCAAGAAGAAACACATGAACAGGGCGGTCGAATTTGTTTACAATTCCGGCGATTTCCATTAGGCGCGTGTGTGCGACTTCCGGATTATAGTCAGGAACAAGTACGTTATTCTCTAGGGCGCCAATATGCAAATCAGCCAAAGCAAGAACGATAGGTTTGTTAGGGTCTTGCGTCGACGCAATAGCTTCTAACTCAATCTTCGATTCAAACTTATCAAGCCATTTTTCAAAGAAAGCATCAGAAGATGGCAAATCAATAGTACGGCGCTTTAACTGCGCTTTAATCTGATAGTTAACTTTTGCTACCGGTTTACCGTCTTCTTTCATCCACGTCACCCAGTCGTTAACTGAAGATTTTTCAATCTCCCAAACATCTTTAGGAATTCTGTATTTCGACAGAAGCTGGTCTAAAGTTTTAGCTTGGGTGTCAGAGATTTCAATTACTTGTGCATCGGTTTCTACTGACTGTTTCCAATTTGTAAAAACTTCAATTAACTGCGCTGGGGTGTGGGTTTTGCCGAGTTCAATTAGGTCGGCCCAACCGTCACCGTTGAGACGGGGACGATACTTACTCATTACAATAGATTTTTGATTAGGTTAACAAGAAATTGAATCTTGTCTTCTGAAATATAGCCAGCAAAGTACGCCGCCACAAATCCTATTGTAGAAATTGTTGAAATAAGTCGAACATAATCAGGTTTTCCTTCTCCGCCTTCTGGGGATTCAACGTTATCAACAGCTACTTCTTTAACAGCTTCAACAGCGGCCTGCGCTGGTTTAGCAATAAGAACTTTAGCCGTGTCAACAACTGCGCCCTTTACAACGCGAAGGATTACACTTTTAAGAACAGGTAGAATCATTATAACTCCGTGAAATTTTGTTTTGGTGGTTTAAAAACAGCCTCTCTTTTTTTAGTACGATCTTCAATGATTTTTTTATGGTCACTCAAGGTCGTGTAGAAAGGGTCTTTAGCCAAGTTACGTCTATGAAATTCCTCACGGGAAATGTCTTTACCAGTCCATCCGCCGCCTTTTAGATGTGGATTTATCTGTCCACCAGTAATAATACGGCGTACCTTCTGCCCGGTTGTAGGGCATTCAGCTAAGGCTTGGTCTTTCATTGATTGATGGTATTCGAAAGTCGAGCCATCTTCTCTTTCATATTCATAAATTGGCATGATACAATATACGGAATTTTTACGTTAAAGTCAAGGATTATCTTTTACCGCCGGCAAGTCTAATTGCGATGTTATCTGCAACGTGTGGCGGAATCGTTTTAAGCCAGTTAATGAGTAAATAGAACTCTTCTTCTTGTAGCGACCCCTTCATTTTGTTGGCCGTCGTTGAAATCATTTGAAGATTTTGAATTGACGAATCGCCACCCTTAGATATAGGTATAATATGGTCGATTTGAAAGTTGTGGTCAACCATTTGCCTATCAAGATACTTACATTTTTTACCGTAGTTCTCATAGATTAACTGTCTAATTTCCTCAAGTGTTACCGGTGCCGCCACCCCAAGTTTTTTTGAGCGCTGTCTTATCGACCCAGTTATAGAAACTGTACGCTTTAACAAGCTTTCTGCCCTTACGCTTATTTTTCTTTGGTGGTAAAGCGCCATCATTTCCTCGTACTTCTTTTTCCATTCGGCGTTAGGTGTTATCTTTATTGCCATCGCGCTCCAGTAAAAGTTGTTTTAGATACACCGCCAAGTCAAGTACTTCTTGATAAGCGTCGGTAAGAGCATCACGACCATTGTGCGTGCGCAATTCCGTTCCGTATTTCATCTTACCCATGTCTGAACGCGCTGTCAAATCAGCGTAGACGTGAGGTAATACAATCTCTGAATTCTCTTTAACGATTGGTTTATATTGCTGGGTAGTTGCCTGCATGAAAAAACCTTATGTCTGTTTTGTGATTGATTTTACTTAAGTTAATTTTTGCCCGAGTTCCGGTAACATATATAGCATTTGGCATCAGATAATCTCTGAGGATACCTTTTAATTGTCTGATATGTTTGTCTTTAGCTTTGTTGTCTTCCGGTAAAAGGAGGGTAGTCTCGGCGAAATAAGAACGGCGGTCTAGCCCACTTATGATAGCTTTGACGCACAACATAGCATTAACAAAAAGAGGCGCGGAGTTCATTGCGGCGTAATGGTTTTTAAGTAGGTGTATATGAGTTCCATTTCCATATCCATAGGAGGAATCTCAATCATCTGCGACACTACTTCTGCATTTTCGTTAAAAGAAAAGACATAGTTTACATCAGAAACAGGTAATCCATATCGGGTTTTAAGCCAGTGTCTATAGATATTTACTTGGAGTGCGTGCTTATTAAACTTAGATTGCTCTAGGTGGGCAATCGGATAGAAACAACGTTTACCCTTATATGCTGAGCGCTCAATAGGTTTTTTCATCGTCTTTGTATCGACTATCACAATTTCATTGTCTTTAATACCAATAATGTCGATATTTGATGCGCGCCGGATAGTTTCATCAAACACAGTGAGCTCACATACAATAGGCTCGATCTTATACTGTTCCATGGTATACAGGAACGTATCTGTGATAAATGTTGTATCCGGCGACTCTACACCAAGGTTAACAAGGTCTTCGATAGCTTTGTGTACCATTTTGCCGTAAGTGGTGGAGTCATCCCAGTCTTGTTTAAGAGACTCAGGATTGACCCCTTTTATATAACCCACTTTTTTCGCGACGGCATCTTTATCGAAAGCGTCAAAAAAATTCCCTACCAAGGAAGTCACTCCCGGATAGAGTTCTCCGTCAATGTAATATTTGTGCTCTGCTTCATCAAAGAGCGCGCGGAGATTTCGTTCGTGATGTAATACCTGTTCTTTCATGGGTATATGATACGAACTTTTTTGCGCCGACGCAAGTAAATAGTAAAAAATATTTTAAAAATAAATTTGCGTTTGCCAATTTTTCTTCGTATATTTACCCTATCGAGAAATACCGAAGGCTCGGCTAGTGATGTAAGGGTAGTGCCGATAAGTCACAAACAAACCTAGGTAAACGGGTCGCCACGTTTTAAAAGAAGGTAACGGCAGTCCAGGAAATGGAGAGACCCTAGGTGCAACGCAGGCCTAGGTGGAGCGCCCTACTGAAGCTGCCCAGAAGTCGGGTTGTATGAGTAACGCTTAGTCGTGAAAAGAGTTGTCCCCGATACGACGAATATGCTAGTTAGTACTAAAATCTGGGTTATGGGGAAAAATGTGCTGGGCCCAGGGATAAATCAGCTAGTAAATACTAAGAGAAATAAACGGTCTCTGGCGTGAGCCACACCCTTTTTTCCCCTCAGGCGTATCTATATACACTAAACAAATAAGTTTAATATGGCTAATCAAGATAAGAAAATAGTTACAATGCCGTTCGAAGACTTTATCCAGTTGGATAAGTTTGAGATACGGTGTAAGTATTTCTATCGGATTAGAACAGAGCAAAACGAATTTGTTCCATTTGTGCCCAATGAAGCGCAATTATTGTTATCGAAGATAGAAGATGAAGAGGCGGCGCGCTCATATACTGTGACCGGTAAGCGTCATGTAAAGTATCTTCTATTGAAGTCTAGGCAAATAGGTGGTTCAACCTATGTAGCCGTCAAGAACTTCGATAAGATGCTGACTATGAACGCTGCTCACGGTCTTGTATTAGCGCACGACGATGATGGTACTAATATCCTGTGGAAGAAATACGAAATATTATGGGATAACTATCCTGATATCCTCCGTGTTGTTAGGGACGGCAAAATAATCTTAGAAAAAGAGATAAAACCAGAGACAATGAACGAGTCTGGTAAACGTCTAAGGTTCGCAAATCTAACTAAATCAGACTTGATTGCTAGAACTGCCGGAGGTGGTGACTCGGTTGGTAAGGGAGATACTTTGAATTTAGTGCATCTCTCGGAATCGGCAAACATGGGACATTACGAAGACCTAAAGGCTTCAGCCGACCCTCAAGTGCGCTCGTCAAAAGATGTTTACTATGTAATTGAATCGACGGCTAACGGAATGACTGGTATCGGCGAAGGTTTCTATACGGACTGGGTTAAATCAGAGAGAGAATGGAAACGCTTTGTTAATGGAGAGACACACCGCTTTGACGGTTTTAGACCTGTGTTTATTCCATGGTATATGCTAGAGAAGTATAGAGAGCCGCTCTATCAAGGTAAAATGGTCGATCTTGAAGGTATTGACTTTTATCCTATAGACAAACAGAAGTTTATGGAGCGCGAAGAAATGCTCGTTAAAGACATGGGATTGTCGCTAGAGCAGATAAATTTCTATAGACTAATGTTAAAAACCGATGCTCAGTATAAACTACTGAATGCCTATCGTTACTATCCAACATTCCCAGAAGAAGCCTTTCAATCTACATCTTCTTGCTTTTTCGATTCGAATAAACTCTTTTTACTTAAACAAGAATTCGAGGCTGGTAACAAAGTTGCGTCGTACGCAACCGGATTTATCAACGAAAGCTACGAATTTGAAGTTTCTCAGTTCGGTAAATTCAAAGTATTTGATGAACCGGAACAAGGCTACGTCAACAGATATTTTGTAGGTTGCGACCAGTCAAAAGGAAAAGAAGACGGCGACTTCACCGCCATATATGTATTTGACAAACTAAAAGACAAGTTCGTAGCGTACTATCACGACAACATAAAAGAAAATCAAATCGCCGACATACTCTATAAAATCGGCGCCTATTACAACTGGGCTAAACTGATACCAGAATCAAACTTAGCTACTGTAGTTAACACCATAGAACCAGACGGATTGATGCCATATCCCGGCCCGCTCTTCATAAGAGAAGTATCCAAAAACGGACAAGTGTGGTATGGATTCGAAACCAACGTCAAAACCAGAAAAGAATTACTTTTCACTTACTTAGATTGGCTAGAACCGCCAGGAAAACAAGCCAAACATGACGTTATACCAGACATCGACTCCATAGACGAACACATTACCTTTGTAAGAAAAGCTAAGGGCTCTCAAACGAAATTTGAAGCTGACGACAAAAAACACGACGATAGAGTAATGAGCATGGCGCTGGCAGTTTATGGCGCCGTAATGGAGGAAGACGAACTCTATAAAGTCAACGAAACCAAGACTGACATCGAAAGAGTCTTCGACCCAAACACTTTTTTCATAAAAAATAGAAAAAAACACAGTACATTGGGTATGCGCTCTTGACTTTAACAAATTTTTTCCGTATATTACTACCTATATATGATTCCAACATTTCTTAATTTAACGCAACTTGAAGACAAAGTAGCCCAGGACATTGTTTCTAGGCTAGAGGATTTAATCGAACGTGGCGAAGAACAACGCGCCCAGCGTTTGACTAGAGCCGAAGAGTCAATGGACATCTACCGGAATAAAATCTGGACAGATGAAGACCTTCAGTTCTTCGAGCAAGTTGGAATGCAACCTTATCAGTTTCCTGACCATCGCGTAATTCTCTCAAATCTTATCTCTAAACAGAGAAAACAACGATTCAACGTACAACTTGTAGCGACAGATATCGAATCTTTCAAGCGCTACAGAAAAGGCCGTGAAGAATACGCCCAGAAAAACATCGAAGCGCACGGTTCGTTAGAAGAAGCCTATCGTTATTATGATAATGTAGCCGACGATAAATATGCTAAGGCTGTTACGGCGATGCTCACCAACGTTCGTAACGAAAATAAAGCGAAATACAAAGAAAGTGAAGTCTTCCAGCGCGGTATTGTAACCGGACTCGACTTCTTTAAAGCGTGTTACTCCAGAAAAAACAGACGTACAGGCGGTATTGAAATCGCATCTGTACCACAACGCGCCGTAGTTTATGACGAAAACGCCATTGAGTACGACCTAAGCGACGCCGAATTCATCGGACAATTACATGAGTTCTATTATGAAGACCTGATTAAAAAATACCCACAGGCCGCAAATGCAATTCTTGAGAAGTATAAACAATATACCAATAAGGATAGAATAATTGCGAACAAAAAAGAAGACCGTGGATACGCTGATAGGTTTAAGTACCTTAATCGTAGTATTGGTGATAAACTCATTGTTGCTGAATTATACATCAGAGAGCACGAACCTAGAATTATCGTTTTCGATCGGGATACCAGCGAGGAGCGCATGGCTGATTTTGGACTCGATTTTGAACAAGTATTAGATAAACTCAAAGAATTTACACTTGCTTCCATTGTAGAAAATTCGACGGCCAGTGGAGATATAGATACGTTGCGTTCTCCGCAATTAAAACAAACAGTAGAACAACTTGTTAACGACCGGTATGAATTATATGAAACCACTGACGAGATTTGGTATAAAGCAGTATTTACAGAAGATGCTCTTTTCGAATATGGTCGTTCTGAATATCCACACGGGTCACATCCTTACTATCCTTTCTTTGCTCAGCACGTTGATGGATTCTTTTCTGGGCTAATCGAAGACATTAAAGACGTTATTATCGCGCTTAATAAAGCCTTGGCGTTCAGGGACTTAATGATGGCACACGGCGCTAAAGGCCTTTTGCTACTTGACGCAGATGCCATGGCAAAATCTGGCTATTCTCTTGACGATGTAGCCGAAGTTTGGACACAGGTTGGCGGAATGATGCTTATTAAACCTAGAGCCGGACAAAGCCTAAAAGACGTAGCGCTCCCAATTACGTCTATCGGAGAAGGATTAAACGAAATTACCGCCATTATCCAAGACCTCGATAATCGTATTTATCGTATCTCTGGTGTTAACATGGCGCAAATGGGAGTAACACAGGGCGAAACTCCAACTTCCCGCTACAAACTACAATTAAACGAAGCCGATAATAACAACGGATTGATTTTTGATAACTTTGTTAGGTCGGTAGAAGGTTTCTATAATGACAAAGTAGTTCCTCTCGTTGTTGAATTCATGCAAATGAAACAAACCGAAGTCATTAGACAAATCGGCGACCAACACGAACCATGGATTAACATCGATTTAGAAGAAGATTTCGGACTATTTGACGATGCAATCCGCACAGGGGAGTACGGAACTATCCTAACATTTGTTGACGACAATCCTCAACTTAACTCTACTCGCGCCGCACAAAGAATGCAGTTGGCATTGGCCGGCGCTGTACCTGTTGAATGGGCAATGAAATTCTCGGACGACCCAGACCGTTACGAAATGGTCAAATCTCTGCAAGAATATATGTTCGAAGCTCAGCGCAAACAGGTTATCAACCAAGTTTCACTACAAATGGTACAACAAATCGCCCTACAAAACCCAAATATGACAGTAGATGGCGTGAACGAAATGATAAAACAACTTCAGTTAGAAGCACTGAAACAGCAGACACAACAAACAAAACAACAGGGTGGCGAGAACCTAGGTAGACAGGCGTCAGAGCCTATCAGACAACAAAATCTAGAATCGACACTGTAATAGGAATCCCAAAGGATAAATCTAACACAGTATGGAAACAACAATTACAACAAACGAGGACAAAGAAAAATGGCGTGCAATGGCCCAAAATCTCACAAAGGCTCAGCTCGGGGAAGTTCCGGCGGAAGAAAAAAATAAAGAGCCTATTGACAATGACAAAAATTCTTCGTATATTACGGAGTCTGGTAGTAGCGACGGGGCAATCGACAATCTCCTTAACGAAACGTTCAAGGGTGATGTAAAGAAGCTAGCCGAGGCTTACATAAATTCCCAGAAGGGCGTGGTCAAGTTAGCCCAAGAGCATAAAAAACTCAAAGAACTTGAAAGTCGGATTAACGAAGTCGGGGAGAAAGACCCCTTGTTCCTTGAAATTATTGACGCAGTAAGCAAAGGCGAGCCTATTAGGAATCGACTAGAGAAGATTGAACCTTCGGGTAAACAAAACGCTCCTGTTAAAGTCGATAAACCAAATACTCTTACAGAAAAAGACTTGATTGACTTAGGACTTATTGATGAATCCCAACTTCGTAGTATGTCGTCTATGGAAAAAGACTATGTAATTATGAAGGCAAAGATTATGGCGGATGCAAAAGCGGCGGCTGAAGAAGCCAAAGCCGAAGTGTTGCGTTCGACGCAAGAGTTCCGAAAGAAAGAACAAGATGAACTGGAAAAACTGCGCTTACAGAAACTCACAGATGAACGGTATGAAAAATCGTTGGAAGTAGTAGTAACGAAATATAACGTTGACTTTGCTGGTGAACACGCCGACTTGCTCGACGACATCCACAAAGAAATGGTAGCGTTTCGCGACCCTAACGACCCACGAACGATTCACCCCAAAGCCTTTGAGTTAGCTTTTCAGAATGTAGCTGAGCGTAAAAACATTCAGTTGGAGAAGTCCAAGTTTTCTAGACCGCAAGACATTAAAACGTCGGGGCAACCTCAAATCGGTCGAAAAGCAGAAACTAAAACACTGACTCTCGAAGAACAACTGCTAGCTAGACAGGTTGCTAAGTTCAACGATCGTCAACAAAAAACACAATCTCTCTATAAGTTTTAACAGGAGAATAAAATATGTCACATACGATTACCGCTACCCCGAATGGCGTAGCACCTTTTGACGTTTTCACGTCGTTTAACGCGTCTCTCTTCAATGAGAATCCGGCCATTGGTGCTGGTGATGCAGGATTTGGCGCCCTTAAAGCCCGTAACGTTGCAACCAACGTTGTACTCTATGAACCGTTCCGTTACCGGATGGATACCCGTATCCAGCTCGCCGCTCAATTCGAAGTGGTTGACAACGTAGTTCACGAATGGTACGAAACCGACCGTTATCTGCCGGATACCGCCGCTCGTTCTGGTACTTCCGGTACTATCGCCGGCGCGTCTGCCTCAGGTACTTATGTACTTGCTGACTACGGCGAATATTTCCGTGTTGGAGATAAGGTTCGTTATGTTAAGACTGGCGGAAGCGAATGGCAGTACGCCCGTGTTGATGCTATTTCCGGCGATACACTGACACTTCAGTCGCTCGATGGTAACAACCTTGCACAGTCGTCTTCCGGCGCTCGTATCGAGATTCTCGAATCTTTGCGTGGCTCTGACTTGAACTATGGTGTTCAACCTATCAACAACATTGGACAAATGTACTACACCTACATTCAAAAGTCGGTGTACGATATGGCTTGGTCGCCCCGTTCGAAAAACGAGCGTAACCTGATTGACCTGCTTGCTGAGCAAGAAGAGAAACTCTTCGACCGTATGCGTCGTGGTCGTTCGCTGTCGTACCTCTATGGTGTTCGTGGTATGTCCACAATCTCTGGAACGACCGACGGTTCTGCAACCGATAAAGTTTATTCCTCGCCTGGTATTTATGATACCGTAGCCGCGTTCAACAAGCAGTCGTCTGAAATGACTTCTCTTGGTGCTTTCGATGCCGCTAAGTTTAAAAAGGCTCTCTACACTTTTATTGAGCACAACTTCGGTGGTGAATCTGGCGGTCCTGAGCGTCGGGATATGTTTATCAACGGTTTGTTTGGTTCGTACCTCGGACAAGCATTCGAAGACAAACAGCGTTTCTACTCGAACGAATTCGTTGGTGGTGTTAAAACCTCCCGCTTCGAGCACAACGGTCTCGGTATTATCGACTTCACTTGGGAGCCGATTATGGACTACAAACACCCGCGTCCGGACGGTTCGCTCCGTGATGGTTCGAATCCGAAAGCCGTCGGCCTCATGGTTCCGATTGAAACTTGCGTAACCCGTCTCACGATGGTTAACGAAGGCCCGTCGTCCATGACCTTCCAGAAAGAAGGCGGAGACGAGTTGATGTACACCCGCGTAAAATCGACCGAAGGACAGAAACTCGTCCTGAAGCAGTACTGCGGTGTTCTTGAAGAGCAATAATAGAATGGGGGCCTAACCAGCCCCCTATTTTTTCCAACAATTAGACATAAGATAAATGACAGTATTGTTCGCAAATACATCTACCACGCAACGTAAGTACGTTCTCGACATTGGAGGGAGCCGCCACATTACGTTTGTTGATGGAAGATATTCGACTACAGATAAAGACGTGATCAAAAGAATTATGCAGCGTCCTGATTTTCGTGCTCAGCAAATCACATTGGTTTCTGACCCGAAACAGGTTGCTGAGTATTTAGCTGGCCAAGAGCCGGATTACCTTGACATTGAAACAGTAGAAGGTGTTAGCGACGAGGGAATTATGAAACTCGTAGAACACTTTGACATCCCGCAAAAAGAACCTGGAGTTGCACGGTACTCTATGGTTGGTTTGGCGGTCGATGATTACGTTTCCGATGTAATTAACACATACCCATTAACAGAACCAAAACAAGATTATCTTGAATTGGCTCTTAGTGAAGGTCTCGTGAAGAAAAACGGAGCGTGGTTCTACTTGACCAACGGTTCCGATACTAAGTTTCACGGCCCAAAAACAACTCGTGCATGGCTCGAAACACACTACAAAGAACTTAAATTACAAGGAATACAATAATGGCTATCGAAAAACCTAAATTTTCGTCCGTTTATGACAATGGCGCGGAATTGGGGACGACTAAAATCGACCTAGGAAAATGGACACACACAGTAGACACTACCGATGCGACAGCAACCAATATCGCTACGTTCGATATTGATACAGACGCTCTCGGAAAAACTTTGGCTATTGATGCTGTTGTCGTTGGTAAAGTAACCGGAGGAACCGCTGGAGTCGCAAATGCAGCTGTTGGCTATCGTGTATTTGGCGCAGCTTCAAACAGCACACGAACATTTACTGTCTCTGGCGTAACGACCGACCCAACAGCCGGCGCGGTTTATCGAATTAACGGGGTTGACCACTACGTTATTTCGGAATCAGGAACACCATCTACTTCTATCGTAATGACTCGCCCAGCTGGAGCCGTTTTGCCGGCCTCAGGAACTATGACGAAACAGAGCGGAACAGGAGACGCAACCATCACATATTCTGCCTATACAGAAGATGTAGCGATGGACGGAAACGAATATAAAACTGTAGAGTTTGAATATTCTTCTTTGACTGGATGCGCCGTTGATATGGATGTTTCTTCCGGAGTAGCAAGACTTCGTGTTACTGGTATCGCAAATACCAATATCACTTGGTATGCACGAGTAGCTCTTTTTGTCATCTAATAAATGGCAACCCTAGTAGATAAAGTAAGATTGCGAATGAATTCCGTCGGGGATGATTTTTTCTCCGACGAGTTCATTCTTGATGCCCTTAACACGGCGCAGGATTTTGTTGTATCTACTTTGGTAACAATCGAAAAAGTCGGCGCAACAACAGGCTCTAGAAAAAAACTAAGGGCACTTGACAAATTGCGTCGGACGCAAGAAATAACCCCGGCTTCTTATACAGCCTATAATTCATATTACCGCTCGTTCTCTACTTTACCAAGTCTAAAACAACTAGCGCAACTCTCCTATAAAAACGGAGATAATTACGCGGTAATGAGAGAACTACACGATAACGAAAGAAACTCCCTAGAACACGGAAATGCAATCCCGTCGACTAGGGAAGTTTTCTATTATATCGACCAGAATTATACAGCCGGAACCTACGGAGTTTTAACAGTTGGATTTTCTGGAAGTGCCGACGGAACCGACCTTGTTTTGACCTACGGATTTTATTCCGACAACCAAACATTGGTAGTAACTACTACTAATGGAGAAAGTAGATTTTCTGTAATTGATAGAGCTGTTTACGAAATAAACAAAACTACAACACTTCCATTTTCAGCGCAAGTAAGCGGGTCTAACATCATTTTGACAGCTAAACGCTACGATGATTTATATGTTAGTAACGCCTCATTTTCTGGCGGTAGTTTTACAATTTCCCCGACGCTTACTACAACCGGAGTAGCAGATACCTATTCAGATAGATTAGTAGTTTATAGTGCAACCAATACAAACACAGATAGAGTAATTCTTTCTTACATCGCCAATCCAAGAAAAGTAATTTTCAACGATTACGATTTCCCTGATTTACCTATAGAGTTAGAAAACGCAACACTAAACAAAACAGTAGCCATTTGTCTATTAAAAGAAGACATGGGCGAAAAGCAGATTAAAGCCAGCGAACAATTTGAAGCCTTATTCCAACGAGAATTTCAAGGAGCAATTCAATGACTTTGGACGAACTCTATAGAGATATATACAGTCGTATAAATCTAATGCAACTTGAGCATCAGGTTTTTGAACTCGATATCATAAAAGCTATCAACGACGCGTGCGTTTCTATTAGAAATGAATACCTTAAAATCGGTAGATATCAGGGATTTACAGTACGCGAAGACGTATATGTTACAACGCCAGATTACTACCACCCATATTTAAACTCAGCGACGTTAACCTATTCGATCGCCCCAGAACTTTCTGCACAAGAAGCTGTTGTAGCGGCCACCGCGCAACTTACTACCTCTACCATTTCTAACATTTCAGCCACGATTACCGAAGGACAAGAGAAACAAAAGTCAGGTAGATTGTATATGGCTGTCGATGGTGTAACAGGAAACACATACTTAGCTACTTTCTACGGAAGAGTTAAAAGTATTACAGCCGACAACGACCTTAAATACTACACCGACGACGTAGTTAAAGACACAGATACAGGATATTATTGGAAAGTTCTCCAAGATTTTACTAACACAAGTATTACTATCCAAGCCGGCGCCTATTTCTCTAGACTATATTGGCAAGACAAAAAAAGTAATTACGTCACACCAGTATTCTATTCATTCGACAGGGTTAACAACCTCAAGTTGATTATGGATATGGATTACGAAATTGGTTTTAGTATAAACGGAAGTACGCTTTACGCCACACCAAACGCCAACCGATTCGTAATTGAGTATGTACCAGAGTGGACGGATGTAACAAACAGAACAGACACACTTCCTATTACTAGACTCATCGCCTCGCAAGTTAAGCAAGAAGCAATGCGCCTATTAGAATATAAAGTAGGAAAACAGTTAACCGACAATAGGGTTAAACAAGATGCCGAATAACGCAACTATTATAGATTTTATTCAGTCGCAAGTAGAGCTTAAAATGAAATTGGCTAATGCTAACCCATTGGCCATCCGCGACATTAAAAACGACATCCCTGTTCTTGTTAAAGCGGCTATTATCGATTTACAAAGAAACGATATTCTCCAGCCTAACACACTTCGATTTCACACAATAGACAACAAAGAAGAACAGCGCAACACCGACGGCGTTCTTGATTATTACTACATTTCACTACCAGCGGATTTCAGAGAACTTAAAAAGATAGCAATCGACGGACTAGATAGTTATAGATTAGCCGAAGATGAAGACTATCTTAGAAATAACGCCTACACCTATTTCGTTACTATCGAAGAAAACGAAAACACTGTAGACCATAGACTTAGATTAAATCCATTTCCGACAGACCTCCAAGAGCTGTTTATCAGATACTACAAAGACGGAAGCAGTGTACTATTTAGCGAAATCAAAGAGACCTATTGGGACGCTGTACTTGCTAACGTATTGAGTAGACTAGGACTGGTGAGCGAATACGTCGCGGATTCAAAAATGAGCGACCTTGTTTCTCAAATAAAACACCCTGACGGAATCGGCGGAAAAGACAGAATTAAAAAACGCAGACCATTTTATTTTGGTAAGTAATGCAATTTAGACAACAGATTTTTACTGAGGGTATAGACAACAGACTAACTTCCGAACGAGGAAATCCGGCGGCGTTACTCGAACTGTCTAATGCGAGAATCCTAAAGCGCGGCGAGACCGGCTACATTGTTTCTATCGACGGTTACGAAGTAGAACAAACATTTTCGCCATCAGCAGAAATAGTATCTATTGCTAAATGGAGAGACAAGCTAATCACACTTCTAGACAACGGAAACGATAGCTTCACGCTCAAAATTTATGGAGTTTCTCCATTCGCCGAAGAAGAAAGTTTCGACTATGTATCTACATCTTCTAACGTAAATCCGAAAATCGTTGCTACTGAAGACGCTATCTTCATTGCTTCCCATAACGTTATGTTCAATTACCTAGGTGGTAGTTGGAATCAAAATCCGTTTAGAAGTACAACGCCCACATTCGATGTTTACTCAACTGCGACCGGAACGAAGGCAACAGGAACACTAGCATTCATTCAAGGAACAAGTCCACTTAGAGTCGCAACAGCTAGGGTAGATGCTGAATATAGAGTTAACGTACCTACTCAACTTACCGGAGCGATTCCTGACGGCAGCGTTGATTATTCTTTTGAGATCGAAGGTATTCATTTAAGTAACTATACTTATGTCGGCAGTAGACCGACTGCGACACAAATTACTGATGATATTTACAATGAACTAACAGGCGATACAGACGTAACCGATGTATTCACAGTAACAAAATCTACATCTACAAGAATTACTTTAGTAGCTAAGTCAACATTACAAGGCGATGCTGGTAATGGTATTTTATTTTATACGTCGTTTCCTGATGTTAGCATAACGCAAATTACAGTAGGTGCTGATGCTATTGCCGGAGAAGCCGGGCCGAACAAAACAGACACGATAGACATCACAACCACACATCCAGTTCTAGGCGCGTTAAGTTATTCTGTCGTAGTCGCGCCGTCCCTTTCAGCCACAGCGGTTCGTGACCTTGTTTATACAGCAATGAATACCGCGCCGTTAAATACAAGATACACGCTACTAAAGACAGCGATATACGGAGTTCCATATATTACTTTCGAAGCGCTGGCTATCGGAACTAACGATAACTCGACTTTAGCTGTAGATGTAAACACAACAGACGCAGTAATTTCACCACTAGGACTTTTAGGTGGTGCGTCTTCTCCAGGCTCATCAGCCGGAACTCTCTTAGTTAACAAAACATATAGCTACACAGCAAGATATGTTTATGCGGACGGACACACAACAAAAACCGCATATCCAAAATTTATTAAGATTCAAAGCGATCAGTCTGCTTATTTGTCTATTCCAGCCGTAGTTGATATTGACGGTGGATATGCGAACATAGAAATATTCCGTAGATACGAAGGTGGTAACTTCTTTAAAATCGAAACGGTTACACCAACCGCCGCTGGAAATTACATCTATGTAGATAAAGGAGAAGTAGAGATATCCGAACTAGACGAACAGAACTATGTTTGGGTAGACTACGACGAAACACAGGAAATAGTAAGAGATAGATTAGTTAAAGCCAACGTAGAATATAGGGACGTAACATTTCCAGCAGCACTGGCTTCTTTAATCACTGTCACAAAAAATGAAACGGCGATTTCTAATGACGCCACTATTCTACCTAGAAACACTAAAGCCGACATTTACGCCCAAGCTAGATACAATGACGGTACAGATACGCTTTTCAAAAAGATAACGACGATAGAAACCGATTCTGACGACGCTAAACTAGACGTTGCGTTCGGAGCCGGCATACAGAATTACGACTTAAAAGAAATTGCGTTGTACGCAAGATACCGGAAGAACTTCGGCGACAGCAACACACATAAATTCAAGAGCATCGAAATCGCAAATAAGAATATACCATTCATTTATAGCGATTCGACTTATCCAAACACCCATCCATATTACGATCTAGACGAAATTAAACCACTAAACCCCCATATATTTTTAGGGTGGAAATACATTACTGTTTACTCAAATGGCGGTATTGACGAAGTAAGAGTTTACGATGGAGAGTGGGATACTTCAACAACCGGGTTCGATGCCGAAGACGACACAAAATACTATTGGGTTATTGATGATGATTACTCAGGATTTACCGGCCAAGACTTTTTATATTTAGATTACACAGCCCCGGCATCCTCTTATTCTAGTACTTTTACAACAAGTGGCTTTACTTTTAGTAGTACGCCACCGACAAATGCTTTTTTTTCTAATTACAAACTTAAATACAAATTTGGAACAAGTTGGTATGTTTATGAATTAGCTTGCACCGACGCAATTAAAATCGCGGCAAGAGAAGGTAAAATGTCTATTAAAATTGACAGCACAACTTCCTACATTTCAGATACAGTACCATCACAAAGATACACAACAGAATACGTTCCTGTACTTTATGTGGAAGACACAACAGAGGCTTCGTCGGTACCTACTATTGATAAAAGCGGCGCGCCTTCCGTAACAGATAAAGTATACGGCCCGTTAAAGAATCACGTTTATTTGGTATTACCAACTGGTACTATCTATGATGATATAGCAGACAGAGCTATAAATCAAAATACTTATTCAGGTCAAGGTGGACAAGGAGTTGTGGCAAATTATAGAACGGCCACAAGCCAGCTATTTATACAAAATAACGCTATAACATTTTCTGTTGGTTATTTAAAAGACACAACACCAAGCCCAACGACCCCAACGGATACAAGTGTAGATGGCTATACTTTGCGTGACACTGATTATGCAGTAACCTCTACGTCAGATATTCCATTTACAGAATTGTCTGGGGCTGTATATCTTGGGACATTCCCACCTTTAGAAAACGCCTCTTTAACAATAGGAGACTATGGCTTCACTAAAAGAACGTTGAATAACTTTACCTATGGTGAGTTAAATAGATATAACATTTACAAAACCTTAGTTACCGAAGAAGATTTACGCTCAATCAAAACTGACTATCCAAACCAGTTAATTTGGAGCGAGCCTATTGTTATTGGAACTAACGTAAGTAAAGCGCGGACATTTACTTTTAACAACTTTAAGTTAATTTCTTCTGACCACGGCGAAATCGTAGACATTAGATTTAAAGATAATGTACTATACGCTTTCTGCGAACGAGGAGTTTGCGCCATAACCATAGGTGAAATTCTCACTTCACAATCTGGACAGAACGTTCTTATCGATAGCTCTAGATTCTTAAACACAGATATTTGGGTATTTAAAAACCTAAAGAACGTAAGTAAACTATCTGTCGCCGAGGGAGATAACACTTTATTTTTCTCTGACGGATTCGATGTTTGGATGCACGATTCTAACTGGAAAAACATTAACAACGGTAAGATTGTTGTTGGAGAAGTTCTTGGCGCGACCTACGACACTCTAAACAAAGAATACAAACTTAACACTACCGCCGGAGTTTATTGCTATAGCGTAGAAGGACAAGCTTGGATGGGCGCGCACACCTACGACTTAGTTGGTGGGGTTAACATCGGACAACAACTCTACGAATTCTCAAACGACACGCAACCACAGATAAGAAAACAGAACAGCACTACGACATTTGGTGGTTCTGCATTTACTACAGAGGTAGCATTTAGAATGAACGTCGCCGACGAACCTGACACAGCCAAAACATGGAGAAAACTCTCTATTGAAGGAAGTAACTTAGGTACTATAACTTATTCAAAAGCGACGACCGGCACCGTAGTAACCACTTCAAAAGCGATGAACTCCTATCCTATTTACGATAACACTTATCAAGTAGGATTAAACGACATAGTTAATAACGCAACTGCAATCAAAGTTAGTCTTGCGTCGAACGCAACTATGACACTTAAGAATATTGTTTATCATTTTGACTACCGCCGCCGAAGATAATACTTGACTTTCTCATTTTTATTTCGTATATTATCCCTATGCCAGTACAACCTATTTTTGCTACAAGATACGATACAGAGAAGCCTATTTTGGTTACTTTGGATAGAGCATTGCAAGGCGATGAGACTCTCCGTATTTATATTTTTGATGCCTCACAAACTCGTATCGCTGTTACTGGTTCTGATTATGTTTGGGCTGAACTAGCCCGTTCTCCCGGCTCTGCCCCAAACTGGCCCGTATTAGCCGCCGGCTCTGTTCAAGAATTATACATTGATTGCGAACAACTCTATACTAATACAGCTACTATAGGAACGTATTTTGTACAAGTTACTATTTGGGATGCCGACAACGATTACGAAGAAGCCGCAGGCTCACAAGTCTTAGTGTTACAAGAACATTTATATCCCGGCCAATGAGTTTGATTATACAGGATAATACAAAAGCGACACTCGAAACCGGAACTCCGGAAGTAGATATTGAATACGATGAAACCGTTGTACCAGCCGCCTCGTATTTTCCAATCTACACAGTCGACGGTAGGATACCACAAATTCTTGGTAGAAACATTCAATCAGGTGGCGCTGATGTTTATGAAACGGGCGCAACTTTTGCCGACAGTACAGAATCGTTTACCTACAATGGTAACACAACTACATTATCACTTTTAGACATTACCCATTCATAATGGCTTTAACAAGAGTAATTAAATACAGCGAATTGTCAGACGCTCTAGGGCTTATCGATGATGCTATCGACGCGGCCAATTCTGCGGCGGCTAATGCCTCTCCGAATATCCCGACAGTAACAAGCGTCGCACAACTCAAGGCCATTGATGTAACAGGTCTTGGCACAGGTACAAGAGTCGATACTACCGGGTATTATTCTTCTGGCGACGGCGGAAATAATTCATTTTACTACGATACAACCAGTTTAGCTACCACAAATAACGGCACGGTTATTCGTCCTGACTCTATTGCGTCCGACGCAATTCCAGGAAGATGGCTCGCAGTAAATACTACCGTATTAAACCCAAATCAGTTTGGAGCTTATGGTAATGGTTCTACTGATGATACTGCTGCTATACAAGCTATGTTTACAGCCGCAGGAACGGCATCAAGATATTTTATTCACTTTTTACCTACAAAGACATATCGCACAACGACAGGTATAACTATTACCTATGATGCGGTTACCGCCGATGTCCCTAGAGTCATTTTCGGATATGGTTCGCGCATTAGTATGTCCTCATCTGTTAGGGGCGCTGATGTTTTAAAGTTCAATTTGACAGGAAATAGTTCGTTTCGTGGTTTACAAATTCTTGGATTAGAACTTAGTGGTGGAAGTGTATTAGCGGACACATGGAGAGACGGAAACGGAAATCGAGCTAATTACAATCCACCAAGTTTAGCTAATGGCGCATCCACTACTACAACGCTTCCTATATCTGGATGCTTAACAACCGATACTATAGCCGTATGGTTTAACGGACAAGCGTTGCCGACAAATTACACAATGACAGGTGCTTGTTTGGTAGACGGAACAGTTACGGTTACTGTAACAAATAATTCAGGCGGTACAGTAGATTTAGCTTCCGGTACATTGTGCGCTTATGTTACTAACGGCGCTTGTCATGGTTTACATTTTAATGCAGATAATGTTGACGGAACAAATTATTTCTATAAATGGACAATACGCGACGTTAGAGTTACTGGCGTTTCCGGTGACGGTATTAGAATCAACGGATTAACTTTTGAAGGGTCGATCAATAATTGTTTTGTCGATAAAGGGGAGACTGGTTTTAACGGAAACGGAATAAGAATACGTCAAGACGGTGCGTTAAATCCTTCTTCTATCGACATTATTGCTTGTCAAACCCGTGGTGGTATCAATGGAATGCGATTAGATGGTAATATTGAAAACACTAATATTTACGGTGGAACAACACTCTATACTGCCGGAGAAGGTATTATCTGGACAAATTGTCGTGGAGCTATAGATGGTGTTCACGTAGAGCGTTCTAATAACCAAGAGGTTTCTGGTAACACTTCCGATACTGCTGGCATAAATGTTGGCGGTCAAGACTTCACGGTTAAGAACTGTTACATTGTCCAGTCAGATCAAAGAGCCAGGTATGGAATAAAAGCATTTGTTTCTTCCGGTAATGGTACACTAATGAACAACTCAGTAGTAACTATTGTACGGAAATACTTTTTGGATTCTTCAGAGTCGTCCGGGAGTATTTTGGTTATTGGCGACAATCCAAGCTCAGATATTGTTGTTGACGGTGCAACCCGAGTTACTTACATTACAGATCGTGTCACCCCGAATATCCTCGGAAGACGCTCTGCCAATTTTTCGTCTGCCGTAAGTATAACACCCGACTTCCGATATGGAACCGTTTATCAGATCCAAAATCTTGCAACAAACACCACGATAAACGCACCTTCTAATGCTTCCAATGTTGTAGGAAATGAAATTGTATTTTCAATACAACAAAACGGCACAGGTGGTTATACAGTGACCTGGGACAGCGTTTATGCCAGAAGTGCAACACCTATCGGAAGCAGTGCAAATCAAATCACGCTTATTACATTTATGTACATAGAAGGTAAATGGCGCGAAAAATCTTTAGTTGTAACGACATAAAGGAAACACTATGTTCTCACTTTTCTCAACTCGTATTCGCAAAAGCGCGGCGGCACAATCCTACGCCGATGCACACATCGCCCGCGTTGAAGCTGAAGGCGGCACCGTCGCCGATAAAAGATATGTTTACTTTTGCTACCAACTCGCGGTGGATTTAGGTATTGAAGACGACATTGCACATTGGTCTTCACCGCTTACAGGACATAAGCTGTTCGGTATTAGTAATACGAATTTATTACTATGGAGCAGAGATTTAACACAGACAGCTTGGAATAAAATAGACATTACAATTTCAAGCTCTGCAACTGATAACCCCTATGGTTTAGTAAATATACAAACCGTAACAGAAGGTGTTGGTGGGTCTTCTTCTTTGGAGCAGTCTATCGTAAATTCGTCTGGAGCGACTGTAACATTTTACAAAGATTTTAAACGCTCTACCTATGATTGGGTAAGATTGACTTTGGCTAATCCGGCTTCTGCGGCTACTAATTTTGTGCGCGGATGGTTTAATTTGAATACAGGCCTTATAGGTAGCGTGTCGAATGGTGGGACTGGTACTGGTGGTGTAATAAGAATGCAAGATTTGGGTAACGGGTTTTATCGGTGTTTTTTGACTGGCTCAGTTACTGGTGTTAGTAATTATTTAACCGTTACAGCATCCGCATCAGCAGATGCAAGTACAACGAGGGTAAATGGCGGGGTTCGATTCGAATATCAAGCGCAGGCCCAAACTGGAAGTATTGGAACTGACCCAATATTTACCGAAGGCACAACCGCAAGCGCCACACAAAATTACACCCAATACCTCTTCGATTTATCAAAGCCCGGCAAAAGAAATATGTTATTGTACTCGGAGAACTTCGACCGTTCTACTTGGACAAAGACAAGGGCTTCTATTGCACACCCGACTAATTTATTGAGTTTTCCAACGCAGTTCGATAA
>JACCDX010831896.1_pt1 | contig 29597 bp, 29 predicted proteins | sample 7449681 | NCBI WGS metagenome assembly JACCDX01 (sample SAMN15323450, study PRJNA562643) | freshwater metagenome | isolation source: river surface water | place: USA:Blue River Watershed | collected 2017-08-18
ACAAGTTTAATCACGGAGATTTACACTCTAATAATATAATGGTTAGAACCTTAAATAGTGTGAGGGATTTTAATTTTGTTTATGTAGATAAAAATTTAGGAGAACAAAGTATAACTATAAAGACAAAATATGTTCCCATGATTATAGATTATGGAAGGTCTAATATTAAATTTAATGGGTATAACTTAAGGCCAATAGAAGCAAGTGCAAATAACGCTGAATTATCAAAAGATGCTGGATTATTTGAATTATGGTGTGTAGGGGGAAAGAGAGACCAAAACGGTGATAATTGTTTAGCTGAAAATTTAGTTTTTAGAGGTGCTAATGTTCCTAGTTTTGATATTATGAGGTTAATATCAAGTATAGACGCTTCGATGTTAACTGATGAATTAGCTGATGCTATTTTATACTGTTTTTATAATACATCTTATATAACATTTGGTTCAGGTGGTTGGAAGGGAAGACTTAAAGGTAATATGGAAAATTATGCAAAATTCACACATCAGACATTATCAGAGTCAAAAGACCTTAAGAATAATCCTATGTGTTCATCAGGGGGATTTTTAGGTTATATTATAAGTAGTCCTAATTTTGTAGGAAGTACTTTAGAGGTTGTTCCAATTTAATTTTTTATTATTTTATTATATAATAAAAAATGACACATAAGAATATTTATGGAGGTGAATTAAAGTATTGTAATACAGTAAAAATAACAGGGTATAATAGAACCGGGAAATGTGAGTTATTAGATAACGACGAGGGAACTCACATAGTTTGTGCTGTTGTGACCGATGAATTTTTACAATTTACATTATCACGCGGAAATGACCTTATAACTCCAAGAGGTAGTTTTCCAGGATTAGTTAAGGGAGATAATTGGTGCTTATGTGCTTTGAGATGGTTAGAGGCATATAAAGCAAATCCTAGGTTTGCCCCTCCAATTATAGGTGAAGCTACTCACGAAAAATTCTTAAATTATGTTCCTAAAGATCTAGTTGAAAAATATTTAATTTAAAAAAAATCTTTTTTACTATTAAAATATAATAATGCAAGGACTTCGTAATATTTATGATAATATAAGATCAAGTAAAGAGCGTATAGCAATTTTTCTTGTTTGTTTAGTGATGTTTATATTTGGAATATATTTAATGTCAACAAATACTAAAACAGTCACCGAAAATGGTGTAGAAAAAAAGGCTAGTGCAGGTAAAGAAGCGTTGGCAGCTTTTCTTATTGTATTTGGTATGGCTGGTGTAGTTTACACAGCTATGGCGAGACCTTCTTTTTAAGTAAATTTAATTTTAATACTGAAATTAAACTTATATTATTATTTATACTATCATAGACTTGACTTTAGTCATAAATTCTTCTGAAATCTTAAAACCGTTTCCATTCTCTTCTTTACGCTTCATATAGGAATTATATAAACCAAGTAATCTTGTTGGTTCTAAACCTAAAATATAGGTTGAAACTCTCTCAGGGGTTACAATATTAGTTCTATCCTTCAAATAACCGTCATGTAAGTCTCTGATAACATAGTATAAATCTGCAGGGACAATTGACACTTGTTTTCTAATAAATCTATTACGATACTTGCGGAAGACATAATAACAAATATCATCAATAACCTCGGTGAAACCTGCAATATGCTCTTTTTGTTCTGGATACATATTATAAAAAGTTTCTACTTTTGTTGGATTACCCTCTTGTTGAAGCTCGATATATCTTAATAAAATATTAGGTTGATTTCCCCTCAACTTAAAAGCTTCAACATATTCATGTTTCATAACCTTAACACACTCTCCTTTTTCATTCATTAAAATAACACCTTGCATTTTACTTGGATCGATCTTTTCCATATGGGTCTTTAAAGCATCCATAGTAGAGATCCCAGAGATCTCTGTATTTATGTCTTGAACTAAAGGTACATTACACTTTTCAAAATTGAACTTGTCAAAGTCTCCATTATCATAAGTACCAACAAGGAATAATTCAGGGGTTTCATAACCGCTACATACAATTCTGTTTTTGTTATAGGTTCTAATAACATAACAATAGACCTTGGTTTCATCTAAGGTATTCTTACAGAATTGATCGAAAGGTGTTTCAATAATATCTTCAAAAATTTCACCGAAAGACTTATTACTACCCCATTTACTCTTGAATGCATCTAACTTTCTACAGGTTGAAATATACCATTTATCTTGGTAAAAATAAACTCTTAAAAGAGTACCTTCATAAGCTTCTAAAACTCTTACTTGTTCTTTAAGAAATGGTTCTACAACAGAGGTCATTAATTCATTATCGGTTTCATCAATTTCAGGGGTGAAGCCAAAAGAGCGACAAATAGTCTTACCTTCATTATTCATAACAACACCACGGTACTTTTTAGTTTCAGAATCAGTATTAACATCACAATCTAAATAATGGTAGATTGACAAGTCATTTAAACTATCAACAATTTTAACAGAATTTAAATCTAATTGGAAGGACATTTTTAATTTTATTAATATAATTCTTTTTCTTTAAGCTTCTTTTTAAAATAATTTATTCAGGTTAATTTTAAACTGAATAAATTAAAAATTGAAATAACCATACTTATTTAAATATCATTACACTTTATTTTTTACCTTTACCTTTAGCCTTAGGTTTTGGTTTTACTTCTTCTTCATCTTCTGATACTGCAATATCTTCATCAACTTGTTTAACTGGAACTGAGAATACTTCAGGTTCTTCTTCCTTAACTTCTTCTTCAGGTTCTTCATCTGCGATAATCTTGGTTTCAATTGGTTTTGCGGAAAATCTAAACATAGACTTGTAACCAGACTGTTGTTCTTGTTTTTGGATGGCAATACCAGCTGCATATAATTCAAGCTGTAATTTAATTTTAGATCCGACAAAGATACCTCTAACCTTGACGAAAGCTCTAATTCTACATCTTTTACCAATACAGTCAATTGGGTCTAAAACAACTTTATTACCCATTTGTGCTTCATCGTCATCCCATAATTCAGTTTTGAATTTAGAAGGGACAACTTTAGTCTCGCCAGACTTTTCATCAAAATATTCTTTTTCTCTGGACCACATTAATTTAGGGTAAATTGAATAGTGAGAACCTTCGACAACATCTTGTGTTTCTTTATCAATCTTTTGAGCATGAGGAGCCATAGTTCTTAAATCGGTAATGTATAATTCCTTCATCTTACATGCCTTGTAAACCTCAGGTTTTAATAAATGTTCTTTGGTCTTTGCAACAAGGTTATCAAGGACTTCAACTGCTTTGAGGTCATATTCAGATGGATCTTGCTTGTATTCGCCAAAAGAAATACCGACAGAGTAGCCTTGTAATTCTTGAGTCTTAGCATCACGATTTTCTTGGATACCAAAAGATGAATAGTCCTTTAATTCAAAGACTAATTCACCATCAGTACCATCAGGGTTTCTATAGCCCATATTAATACGGTGGAATTTGATAGGTTGGTTAGGAACTTGACCAAACATAGGTTCGTCAAAGATTAAATTTTTAACATCGAAATCTTCAATGAGGGTTGGTTGGGTGTTTCTATTACGATCATATAACTTCTTCATTTGTTCTTTTTGTTGAGCGGTTTGTTTAGACATCTTGAGAGGGTTAAAATTAATAGTTTAATAATATATTTTAATTCTTTAAATTATTTTTTAAAAATCATTTAAATTTTCATTTTTAGTTATAAAATGAAGTTTATGTTTATACTCATAATTTTAGCGTTATTTTTCATATTTAGAAAAGAAAGTTTTGAGCTTGATGATACCGTTAGAACTATCTCAGCAGACAGATGGGCCGATATTATTAAACCAAACCGTAAATATATAAATCAAATTGACTATTACAAATATGCACCTCAAATCAACCTGGAAAGAGCTATTTCTAGTAGTCCTATAACAACGGATGATATAAACTGGAGTAAATTAAACGATTATGAATACTCTGTTATAGTAGGGTTATTACAGGGAAATTATAATAGAGATAGTATAAAAAGCATAAATGCTGGTTAAAATCTTTTTATATAAATAAAGGAATGCCGTTAGTATTTCAAAGAAATAGTTATTATAATTATGGGACAGTTTCCCCTAATAATATATTTATTAATGTAAACACATATAACACGGGAAGTTATACTGGAAGTGGAACAGTATGGAGAGATCTCTCAGGATATGGTAATAATATGACCCTTAATTCAACCTTATTTACAGGTGCTATAGGTCAAAATGGAGGTATATCATTTAACGGTACAAGTAGTTATGCAATATCATCAAATAGTTTAATTAATTATTTATCAGCTTCAAGCTTTAATCAAACTCAAGAAGTATGGATTAAAAATGTATATTATAATACTACAGGGACTCAGGGTGTTATTATTGACGAATTAGGTGTTCCTCCTCCTTCTTCTGGTTGGCACGCAACTCAATTTGAAATTATTGGAAATACAGGGACAATTTCCGTATGGGATGGATCTTTAACGAAAAGAGTTAATTTAGGGTTATTTACTGACCAGAATTGGCATCATATTGCTTGGAGGTATGAATCGAGTGGTATTTTGTCAGGATATTTAGATGGTGTTAAAAAAGGTTCAGTAAATGTTGCAAGAATAAATACAACTCCAAACTATTATCCAGCTTTAGGGCTTGCTGATACAACAAATATGGGAAATGGGGCTTATTATAGGGGTTTAATGGGCGCATATAGAAGTTATAATAGGGCTATAAATGATATTGAAGTTCTTCAAAATTATAATTATGAAAAACAATTCTTTTCACCCTTATCTTTTAGTGCATTTTTTAATTATACAAGTAGTCAGTATTTAACGGTTCCAGCAAGTAGTGATTGGGCTGTAGGAACAGGAAATTTTACAATTGAATGGTGGCAAAATATGGGAACATCTTCCTCATTTCCTAGGGTATTTAGTATAGGTGCATATCCGTCTGCTTATGTAAGTGTCAGTATAGAAAGTGGGACAATTTATTTATGGTTAAATGGAGGTACAAATTTTGGGGTGTCTTTAAGTAATTACTTAAATCAGTGGGTTCACTTTGCAGCTGTTAGAAACGGTTCTAATATAACTTTATATCAAAACGGATCATCTATATCCTCATCTACAAATAACGCAAATGTAACTAATTCATCTACGGCTTTAAATATAGGTAGTGAAGGAGGTTCTAATACATATTTTGGGGGTTATATATCTCAATTTAGATGGACTAATTCAGCCGTATATACATCTAATTTTGCAAAACCTACAACAATATTACAACCTTTACCTCAAACTAAATTATTACTTTTATTTTCATCATCTTCAGAATTATTGAAAGATTCTTCAGGGCTAAACAAAAGTGTAACTAATAATAACGGAGTTACTTGGAATAGTAATAAACCTTTTTAATTTTTATTTTATATTATTATATATAAAATGAGTATAATAACACCATCAATTTATACAGTTATAAGTAAGAGTAATCCAACCGGAGTTTATTCAAGATTACCCAATTCTTATGTTGACAAATTGGTATTTGGACCTTCTGTTAGACCTACAAATCCATATAACGGTGAACAATATTACGACGAAAGCGATAATACATTTTATTATTGGAATGGAACATATTGGGTAAGTGGAGGTGTCCAAGGTTTTCAAGGGTTCCAGGGATATCAAGGTCTACAGGGATATCAAGGTCTACAGGGATATCAAGGTCTACAAGGATATCAAGGTCTACAAGGATATCAAGGTCTACAAGGCTTCCAAGGATTTCAGGGATTAGTTGGAACTACAGGAACACAAGGGTTTCAGGGATTAGTTGGAACTACTGGAACTCAAGGATTTCAAGGTCTAAGAGGAACTACCGGAAGTCAGGGTTTCCAAGGGTTTCAGGGATTAGTTGGAACTACCGGAAGTCAAGGATTTCAGGGTTTAGTTGGAACTACAGGAGCTCAAGGGTTTCAAGGATTAGTTGGAACTACCGGAAGTCAGGGTTTTCAGGGTATTTCGGGAGGAGGTTCTTCACAGTGGATTTCATCTACAGGAGGTATAATATATTATTCATCAGGAAGTGTGGGTATAGGTAAGGCAAATCCTACAGTTCCTCTTGATGTGGTTGGTGCTGTAAGTATAACAGGAACTTTAAATATAAGTGGTAATATTTCATATGCTACATCTGGATCTTTAATTAACCCTATATTTCAAAATTATAAAGAAACCGTATTTATAGGAACATCATCAAGTTCTTCTTATGTTATAAATTGTTCTACGGGAAATAATTTTGGTATTACATTAGCAACCGCAACAACTGCATTTACATTTAGTGGTATAGCACCAACCGGAACTTTGACAACTGTGAATTTATTTTTAACACAAGATAGTACGGGTAATAGAACATCAACTTGGCCTTCATCAGTAAGTTGGGGTAATCCATCAACTCCTGTTCTCTCAACAGTTGGAGGTTCTACTGATATGTTATCTTTCACGACATTTACAGGTGGAAGTAAGTGGTTTGGTTTTCTTTCAGGAAGAGGATTTTAAACCATTTTCATCTTTTTTTATTATTGAATAAATAAAGATGCCTTTGATATTTCAGAGAGATAGTTTATATAATTATGGGGGAATTTCACCTAATAATCTTGTAAGTTATATAGCTACATATAATCCCATATATTACGCGTCAACAGGAGGTTATTTTGGAACAGGGTCAACTGTATACGATTTAAGCCCTAATAACAATAATTTTACTCTTAATAATTCTTATGCTTATTCAGGGGGTATAACTCTTCCTGGAAATAATACCTATCTTATATCTGGTAATTTAATAAATTATTTTCCGTCATTTAACGCTCAAACTCAAGAAGTATGGTTTAAAAATTCATTTTTCAGTGAAACAGGAAGCGGTGTTATATTATCAGAATTAGGTCAACCTACAATAAATACAAGTTGGCATTACTCTCAATTTGAAATTATTGGTAATACAGGGTATATCGGAGTATGGAATAGTGGTTTATTTTCAACACCTATTGGATCTTTTAATGATGGAACTTGGAAATGCGTGTCTTGGAGGTATGATGGAACTGGTTTATCAGGGTTTGTGAATGGAACAAGAATTTCAAGGGTAACAAGTGCAAGAACAAATCCATCTAATTTTTATCAAGCAATAGGTGCTATTGACGGCACAAATATGGGAAATGGAGCATATTATAAAGGTCAAATAGGAAGTTATAAAGTGTATAATAGAGCTATAACTGATAGTGAAATTTTACAAAATTATAATTATGAGAAACAATTCTTTAGACGAACTGTAAGAGTAAATGTAATAGGTCCAACAGAAAATGCAGGTTATTACGCTGATATAATATCTAAAATAACCGCGGGGAAAAATTCCAGTTATCCAGAGGTTCAATTAACCATAACACAAACTAATAATAATCTTTATTCTGGAAGTGATTTATCAACCTCAACTTATGATTGTGTTTTTATATTTAGTAATGCGAATTATAGTAATGCATCATTAGGGACAAATTTAAATAATTATGTGGGTGCAGGTGGAGGTTTAGTTATATGTGTATTTACATTAGCTTCAGTTAGACTAACAAATTTCACTTATACAAATTGTCCCGTTGTTTTTGCAGGAAATCAATCTATGAGTTCTACTTCTTTAGGAACTTATACATCAAGTGATCCTATAATGAAGGGTGTAAGTTCGTTTAATCCAGGAAGTGCAAGATATGGAGCTGGTAGTTTAACCTTAAATCCAGGTGCAACGACAGTAGCTTCTTATAATGACGGAAATATATTGGTTGCAAAACAGACTATAGGAAGTGCGAGAACAGTTGCACTTAATTTTTTCCCTCCATCATCAGCTGTAAGAAGTGATTTTTGGAATACAGGAACAGATGGTAGTAAATTAATGGCTAATGCAATTGTATGGTCTGGTAAAGGAGTTTAATTTTTTTATAAATTAAAAATTTATAAAAATTATTATTATTAATAAAGATGCCTACAGGTATAAAATTTATCCCATCTTTAGTTAACGGTATATCAACAGTAGGTGTTGGTTTATCAACAATAGTCGGCCCTACAGGTCCAGCTGGAGGTCCTATTGGACCTCAAGGTTTTCAGGGCTTAGCTGGTTCTACTGGAACTAATGGTAATCAGGGTTTTCAAGGTTTATTTGGTTCTACAGGAACTCAAGGGTTCCAAGGGTTAGCTGGAACTACAGGAACTAATGGTGTTCAAGGTGCACAAGGCCCTCCTGGAAGTGGTAGCGGAACAGGTTCTACAGGTCCGCAAGGTTTTCAAGGAGCTATTGGTCTGCAAGGTATAGCAGGAGCAGCAGTTGGAAGTTTAGCTAATGTTAAATTAAGTTTTACAAGAACAACTGATTCTCCTGCTTTATCAACCGCTGGAAATAAATTATATGCATTTTCAGGGGCGACTGGTGTATTTAATACTCCTTCTTCAAATATTACATTTACCCCATCAAATGGTAGATTTACAGTATCAGAACAAGGTGATTATTATTTAGATGCCCGTCTTATTCTTAAAGGAAGTAATAACCCTGATTTTATTACTACAGATGTTTATGTTAATAGTAATACTGGGCCAATATATTCATACACACATGTAGCTTATGGTATTGTTTCCCCTGTAGCTTTTCCAATAGGTTTTTATACTCCATTAAATGCAGGTGATTATGTTCACATGGCTTGTTATTCTACAGGAACAGCCGGTCCAATAATAATTAAGGGTGGAAGTACTATGAATTTATCAAGAATGACAAACGGCCCATCTGGTGCACAAGGAGCTATTGGCCCACAAGGATTTCAGGGTTTAGCTGGAACTACAGGGACAAACGGTGTTCAAGGTGCAATTGGTCCTACTGGAAGTATTGGTTTTCAAGGTTTAGTTGGACCTACTGGTGCTACTGGAAGTATTGGTTTTCAAGGGCCAATTGGTCCTACTGGACCTCCAACTGGTTTTCAGGGTCCTGCGGGTCAAGATAGTTCTGCTGTTTTTCAATATAGATACAGTACATCAACAACAAATTCAGATCCTGGACCAGGATATTTTAGATTGAATAATTCAACAATGAGTTCTGCAAGTGCTTTATATATTGATGTTATAGATTACGATCCTAATGCTTATCCTTTGGGTAATGATATAACTAACTTTTTATCATCTTTAACACAATACGGAAGTGATGCTTTGAGAGGTGTTATAAAAATAGAAAAAGCATCTGATAATACCTGGTATCAAAGTTATAATTTTAGTACAGTCACAAATAATTCTGGTTGGTTCACTATAACCTTAAATAATATAATTTCAGATGCAAATTTTACAAATAACGATATTTGTTATATTAGCTTTATTTTAGCCGGTCCAAGAGGTGCTACAGGAGTTCAAGGTTTCCAAGGGTTTCAGGGTCCTCAAGGCTTTCAAGGGTTAGCTGGTTCTACAGGAACAAATGGTTTACAAGGTAATCAAGGCTCTCAAGGAAATCAGGGAAATCAAGGAAACCAAGGTAATCAAGGCTATCAAGGAAATCAAGGCTATCAAGGATTTCAAGGTGATGTAGGTCAAGGATTTAAAGTTTTTGCTACTACACCTTCTTATACAGGTTTAAATACAGTTATCGCAACAGGAGGTAATGTGGGTGAATTTGTCCTTATTACAGGAGGAGATTTATTCGTTTATTCAGGAACAGGTGCAGGTTCAACCGGTCCTGATAATTCCTATGAATATGCAGGTGATGTTACAGACGAAAGTAAGCTTGTTGGTTTACAAGGGGCTGTAGGTTTTCAAGGTAATCAAGGGTTCCAAGGATTTCAGGGTTTAAAAGGAGACTTATTTACAGGTCCTTTTATAGATATAACATTCTCAGGTAATATGAGTGGAGCTAATGCTTACCTTCAAAATTTAGCAGCTGAAAATTTTGCTTCTCAAGGAGCTATAATTGGATTTGACGGATTAACCGTCGTTGGACCTACAAACTTAATATCTCCATTAAATGCAACAGGTGGATTAACAACTACAAGTGCTGCAATAACAGACTTAATAGTATCTGGTAATATAACACTTCCAGCAGGTTATTTAGATAGCCAAGTAGCTGGAAAACCATCACAGTTCATCTTTAATAACAACGGACAGGCTACTGGTAGTTTTAATGCCTTATATTTCACTGGCACTTCTACTGGAAGTAATGTGTATGCTGGTTCTTCTATTATCCCTTCAGAAAATGCTATACATAATTTAGGGTCTCCGGAGTACTTATGGAAATCTATTTATATTTCAACAGGAACTATTTTCATTGGCCCTACAGGAACCCTTGGTTTAGATAATAACGGTATTATATCGTCAGCAGCCGGTTTTGCAACCCCTTTTATCACAATTGGTTCAACAGACCCTGGAAATGGTATTAATCTTTACACTCAAGGTGATAAGTTGTTTTTTCAAAATCAATTTGGAGCATCTGGTGCTGTATCTATTTGGAATGTTGCTTCTAATAATATAAATAACACCTTCTTTACAGGGGGAAATATTGGTATTGGAATTAATAATCCAACATATCCTCTTACTGTTAAAGGGACAATCTACTGCGAAGGTTTAACCGGAACTAATTTACCAATAGGTCCTCAAGGATTTCAAGGTAATATAGGAAATCAAGGCTCTCAAGGTAATATAGGACCTCAAGGCTCTCAAGGTAATATAGGACCTCAAGGTAATCAAGGCTTTCAAGGTAATCAAGGCTTTCAAGGTAATCAAGGCTTCCAAGGTAATCAAGGCTTCCAAGGTAATCAAGGCTTCCAAGGTAATCAAGGCTTCCAAGGATCAATGGGACCTACCGGAAGCGGTTTTTCAACAATTTCAAATCCAGGGAATAATAGGATACTTTTAGCAACAGGTTCATCAACAAATTCAGCAGTAGCTTATCCAAATTTAACCTTTGACGGAACTACACTTTCGGTGCCTAATATGTCAGGGGGAACTATATATGCAAATAAGATAAATGTGGATCAAGGTGGTATTTACTTCTCTACCGGGTCAACTACAGGATGTTTTATATCAGGTTTAAATTATAATTCATCAGGGGCAGAACACTATGTATATTATAATTCTAGAACAAACGAATTAACTCAGTCATCGCCTGTTTATTTCTTCTCTTATTCTACAGGGGTCCAATCATTTACAGGAACTAATACTTTTGAGCCTGTTCGTTTTGACACTAATAATATACTGTATCATACATTTCAGCACGTAGGTAAAAGTTCTGTATTTACAGGGACATTTATGTCTCAAGTTGTTCTTAACTTTGCATATTCTTTACAGATACATACAACTACAAATGGAGTTGATACTATAGCCGCAGTTCTTTATTTAGATGATGTTCCTATACCTGGAAGTTATCGTAGTGTCACTGTAAAGGATAATAACACTGAACATAACTTAAATAATGACTTAATAGTTGTTATACCTTCAGGGGGTCATAAAATAGAGTTAAAAGCCGCTACTACTAATACTTCAACACAAATAGGTGGTGTTCCAAATATACCTGCACCAGGACAGAGTTATACCTCAGTTAATTTAAGATGTACGAGAATTATTTAAGCTTACACACAATTAATAATAAAAAGATGCTTAGATTTTTATTATTAGCTTTAGGTTTATTTTCAACCGCAACTTTAGGTGCTGAAAACGGGTGTATTACCTTCTCTGTAGCTCAAGGAACTGGTTGTGATTGGATGTGTAATTATTGCTCTAATGCGCTTGGAACTAACAACTATTATTTTGCTGATAGCGTCTGCACTTATGGACAAGGCGGTTGTGTAGGTAATCCTATAGCTGGAAAACAATATACTTGTTGCGCAGCTTCATCAGAGTATAATGATGAATTATAAATTTTTTATTCCTCTTCTCTACTCATATTTTTATATTTCAGTAAATATAAAAATATTTAAATAAAATGATATACATAATATAAAATGAGAAATATAGTTAATAAAGAAGTAACAAAAGATGATATTTGTTATGATTATATTATAGGCGAACTTATATCTAAGAAAGAATATAATTTACAAGAGGTAAAACAATATAGAAATTTCCTTGATACGACTATAAAAAATAATGTTATAAAAATAGGGGACTTATATATTGCAATGTTAATAAAAGAAGATTGGTCTGAGGATGATATAAATAGACTGTTAATATCTGTTTTCGTTGAACCTTTATGTGGAAACACAAAATATATAAATAATGATTATGCAAAAAATTCTATTATTGAGGCAGAATATGTTTTTATGGCTGGTTTTAGTCATATAAACTTTTGCAAAATTATTTCTTTTGTAACTTGTAATATAAAAACAGTCTTTAATGAAGAATGTCCTTTTATAGATGCAATATGTGCTATGAAACCTTATAATGCAGAACTATTAAAAGATTTTAATAACATAAAAAATGATATTAAATTTAATATTGGAATGATAAGTATATTTAAATGTATTCAATACTTTAAAGAGCTTGGATATAAATATGTTTTATTAGAATGTAATAAAGATCTGATTTTCTATTATCAAAAACTATACTTTAAAGTAGGAACAAATCCTAGCAATGATTATTCTAAATGCTTTAAGCATAATAATAGACATACAATATTAAATATAATAAATGAGAGTGATAGAAGAGCTAAAAATGTAAATATAAAAGACATTGAATATACTATGGCATATTACGGAGGAGAAAAAGAAGCATCATTGAAAGAACAATTAGAATTTATTCTTTTTTATATGTATTTTGATATTGAAAAATATTATCATAAGTTATATAGATGTATAGAAGCCAGATTTTATAATTTATTTGATGCATATGAATTTAAAAGGATTTTTGGTATGCCTTATACAAAGGATAAATCATTCGTTTTTTCAGAAAGATTTATGGAAAAAATTCTTCTTTATGATAATAAGTGAGTTTTAACATTATACTTAATATTAAAACTTATTATTCTTCATCTGCAAATACTAATTCTACTTTCTTATTTATTTTCTTAACAACTTCTTCTATCTTATTTCTTCCCACACGAATTCTCTTATCTTCCACAAAGTTAAGAAGAGCCTCTTCATCAATGTCCTTGTTCGCATACTTCTTCATAGCTGGATAATCTATTCTAAATAATTTTCTAAGTTCTATAAAACTATTTATTTTCTCCTTGTCATACCCTTCAATATTCTCTAATCGTCCATATTTCTTAATAAGCTCCAATGCCTTTACGGGACCCACTTTATATAACTTATTTTTAGCGTTATAATCACACCCAAATAAGAATGCAAGATCAGTCATTTGTTCTTCGTCTATTTCAAGGGCATCTAATATGTCTTGTAAAGTTAGATGTTCTATCATCCCTGAAGTATCAACTGATAAAATAACATCCTTCGCCAAGTGTGCAAAACAATCACTATCACAAGATATAACTGCTGACCCTATTCCTTGTCTTATCATTGCACAACAGTATGTTTCAGCTTCATTTGGTGCTGTTTTAAATGGAATACCTAAGATATTTAACATATCCCTTAAATCTCCATAATCACTATCTCTAATGTATACCATTTGTCGTCTTAAGGAAGACACATAAATTTCAAGTTCAGTCAAGTCTTCTTCGGTTATATTTTCACTTTCATTACTTTGTTCGTTTGCGAACTTCATAAGAGACTTTAATTTGGTGGTTTCATTTTTCTCTTTGAGAGTTTTTAAGCAGTCTTTAATTAAGGTCATAGTTTCTTCTTCAGGAGTTTTGCCTTCTTTCATAAGATTAATACCTTCTTCAAGAGTTTCTGCCTTATTTTTAATCTTATTTCTTTGTTCTTTTCTCATATCAGTTTCATCCTTTTTTGCATCAGGAGCTTTCCCATCAAAGATCGGAATGATATTTATTTTATTCTCCCTGAAAGTAAGGAACAATTGAAGCATTGCAGTAAGCCACCTTCCATCGTGGGTTCCAAAGATGCAAACATATTTATAGATATATGAGGATATATCAAAGAATACAGTTTGATGACTATACAACGAAATATGTTCGGATCTAACTAACCCAGGATGCTTCTTTTTAACATACGATAAAAATCCGTCTAAACCCATAGTGTAAAAATACTCTTTTATAATTATGCTTTATATTTTTAAGTTAATATTAGAAATCAATTAAAGTCTTTTCTGATAGAATTAAAAAATGTCAACATTTGTTACGACAAATGTTTTTGGTATTTTCTCAGGGTAATTTTATACTATAATATTAATAACACATTTTTCAGGGTAATGTTATAGTGTTTTGTATATACTAATTTTTGCAACAATTAGCTATTTTTGCTGAAAATATTTCTCCGCCAACAAAAATATTTTTTCTAGAGTTAAAAGTTATATTGTAGTTATATATAAATGAATGAGTTGCAGGATTTTGCAACTATTTACTGTGAATTTTGCAAGGCTACTTTTAGAGATAAATATACTCTTCATAGGCATTTAAATACAAGTAAAAAATGTCTTAAAAATAGACCTAAAATATACATAAATTGTATATGGTGCAATGAAAAATTTGTATCTAAAAATGACCTTGAAAAACACGATAAAGAATGTAAAGCTGATAAGAATATGATTTATATACAATTATTAGAAGAGCTTAAAAACAAAGATAAACAAATAGAAAATATTATAAGAGAAAAAGATAAACAAATAGAAAATATTATAAAAGACCTTACAAATAAGGTTAATACATCAACTACAACCACAAATAATATAAATACCGTCACTTATAATAATTTCAACTTAAATTGTGCTAAGCCATTATTACTTTCAAAAGAGAGAATAATAAGGGTAATGGATATGACTTGTGAGCCTAATTATATAAAGAGAGGTCAAGAAGGACTTGCAGATTGGTTTTTGAATGAGGTTTGTAGAAATGAAAATAATGATATATCTATAGAATGCACGGATAAAACAAGGAGAAGGTTTAGATATGAAGATGAAAATGAAAAACCTAAAGTAATAGCAGGAACACAATTAACAGAATTATTAAGAAGTTGTATGCCAACCTTTAAAACAATGTTATATTATAGACAAACTATAGATGAATGCGCTGAGGATATAACAAGGTATGATGTTTTACAAACTCATAAATCAATATCAGACTTTGAAAAACCTGGAAATAAATTCATAAATTATTTAGTTGATAAGACCCATAATGATAGTGTAAATTGTTTATTAACAAAAAGAGCTTAAATACAGGTTTAAAAGTGTATTCTTCTTAATATAATAAGGGTTAAAAAATGAATTACAAAGAACAATCAAAAGAAGAATTAATAGAACGCATAAAAGATTTAGAAACTCAACTTTTAATTGAGACTGAAAAGTCTTCGTATTTAAAAGCTGAAAATGAAGGATATAATCGCCTTATGGGATATAAGAATGATATGACCTATGAGGAAAAGCTTAAACATAATCAAGAGAAAGAAAGGGAACAAAAAGAGATAGAAAATGCCCTTGAAGAAAATAGTGTAAAGAGGGAATATTTAGCCGAGATTGAGAATGAAGAAAGAATGGTTGATATTGCCCTTGAAATGAACGAATTACATTTTGAATGTTCTGAACTATTTAAGATCATTAAGAAGGGTCTTGGAGGTCGTTTAAATGAAGATGAATATATTGAGTATAAAAAGCACAAGAGAAACTTCTATTCCATTATTACACATTTTCACTCTAATTTTACTAGCAAACCAGCTGATACATTAATTTCAGACATTTCAGAAGATGAGGTAGAAGAAGACACAAATAAACTTGTTGTATTTGATGTCTTGATTAAAGTATTAAAAACTCAAAAAAGAATTTATAAGTTAGATGAAGAATTAAAAGGATTGTCAGGAAAATAATTATTTACGGGATGATTTACGGCGGCGGTATCCGGTGCCTCGGGTCCGGTACTTTGGACTTTTGATATATTTTCCTTTATTTTTCTTCCCACTTCTCTTAAGTTTACCAATAGCCTTACAATGAGCGATCATACTAAACCCTCTTGGTCTACTGCAATTGTTACCCGCGCTTCGCGCTCCTCGACCACCCTGTGGTCTACTCAATTTACGCTTACTCTTATGACTACGCATTTTTATTATTTCTTAAATAATAAAAATTAAATTTCTACTTTTACTTCTACATTAAGAGCACCATTAGCAATACAAAAATCTTCTATTTCTTTATTTCTATTTCTACGGGCTTCTTCTACCTCACCTGCTTTTCCTCTCATCCATATAGGACACTTTTCATAGACATATTTCACAAGTTCTATGTCATTCCTACTTACAGCTTCAAATAACGGGGTTGCTTCGTTAGGATATAAAGTATGTTTATAGGTATATCCTCCCTCAAAATACGCCTTTGTATATTCCATTCCACCAGACTTAATAATAACGGGTAAAGTGTCATATGTATCTTCTACCTTCTTTTCTAAGGCATATTTAAACATTTCTATATTTTTGTTATAAACACTGTTAATGAAGATTGTAAATGGAATATCTATTTTATCAACTTCATGTAAGGTTTTAACTTTTTCTAAATCATTAGCTACAATTGAGTCTGCCATTAAGAGTTCTTTTTCATATTCTTCATTTATAGGGTTAGGAGTATACGGGGATTTTACGGTATAACCAGTACCTTGAGTTGGCGAGGAGATTGACGCCTTCTTGCTCATCATTATACCACCGTCATCTTGAGTTCCAGCGCTAAGTTCAGGGAGTTTTTTAATACCTATATTTTCAAGGAGATTATTAAGGTCATTATGACATTTTTTACTTTCCTTATAGGAAAAATTAGCATATTGTAAGAAAACAAGAGATATGGTTGAAATTGCACCTGAAACAAAACTAAGTGTTTGATAGCCGTAAACTCCAGCTGCAAAAGATGCAATAGAACCAAATCCGATAAAGATCTTACTTGTAGTCTCAAATCTCATACCTCGTTTTTTCCACATAACTCTATTTTTTGAATAGTCTTCAATTTCTTGTTTATAACCAGGCTTAATTATGTTGTTTACGATATGTTCTTTAAAGTCAATAGTTGCGTAATCAATTGAGGTCATTTTATTATTTATAGAAATAATAAAATAATTTTTATTTTTTAAACTTTAACCTATTATATTAAACTATTTACTGGACCCGAGGCACCAGATTTATTCTAAGTCTTCTTCAACTGTAACATTACCTGCAACAGTCTTAAAGTGTGATTTCAAGTATTGTTGAAGTCTGAAATAAGTTAATGGAACTGCTTTACCATTTTCATCTTTTGGTGGGTTTGCAGGATCATACTTTAATAAGTTCTTTAAAGCAGCATCACAGATGATATTACGCTTATCTTTTTCATCATATAACTTCTTAGTCTTAATATAGTTACAGATAAACTTAGTAACTTGAGTTCTAGAATATGCTTTGTTTGCATCCCAAGCGGTGAATTTAGCTAATTCAGAGGAGATATTAACTGGCTTTAAGAAACCAGATGATGATGAGGTTTTACGATCACCATTTCTCTTGAACTTAGTAACTCTTAAGACATCATTGTGGAGTTGTTTAATATCCTTGTTAAGAGTCTTTAAGAATTTAGAACCTTTTGCCTTTGGTTTAGTTTCGCGTAATCTATCAACTTCAGCATTAATCTTTGATAATAAACCTTCAAAATCAGCATGTAAAGTTTCTTTAGTAACATTTCTTCTTTCTTTTCTTTCTGCTTGTTCTGGTGCTTCAACTTGAGCTGGAACTTCAACTTGTTCTGGAACAGGTGCAACTTCTTCCTTCTTAGTTTTCTTTGAGACTTTTTGTGGAGCAGCAACTGGTGCAACTTCAGCAACTGGGGTAACTTGAGCAGGAGTTTCAGATTTCTTAGATTGAGATTTAGGAGCCATCTTGTGTTTTTATTAATACAAAACCCTTTCTTTAAGCCTCTTTATAAATGTTTTAAAAAACACTTCTTTTGCGCTTTTCGGAAGAATAATTTTAATTTTTTTTATTTAAGGTTAAAAGAAACTATAAAAAAAATATTTTTTTTTATAACTTTAACATTTAATTTTATTATATATAATGGAAATAACTGTTTTTGATTTCTTATCTAAGGGTGAAATTATAGAAATTCTCGGTAGCAATCTTATACCTTATAAAATACCTTTTACTAAACTTCAAACTATTTTATCAGAAATAGTAGATCTTCTAGGGTTTACTGACCTTAAAGTTTTAGAAATTATAAAGTCAGTTAACGAGAAGTATGATAACCCATATATTCTAAATATGTTTACAATAGATATGCATCATCATATGACCGATATTATAGCACAAACTATAGGTATAACTAATATAAAAGAAAGATATAGCATTGATTATGAACAGGTTAAAGATAGATTGTTTTTTAGAATTGAACTTTATAAAGATGGTTGGGAGCCTGAACAAATAGAACATTATCTTTGTAAACATATATTAAAATGTGATTATCATAATACTGATAAAGCTCTTGTAAATAATATGTATCATAATTTAACGGAGAAGCTTAAAATTACCAACAACTATAAAGATAGAAAAGTTGGAAGACCGACCCTCCCAGAAACTGTAAAAGAATATCTTAAAGAAAAACACTCTCAAAAGACCCGCAAAAATATGGAATTGACTTATGATTATTCAAAGAAGTATAAAAAACTAAAAGACAATTTATTAACCAATAAAGAGACTGAATTTTTGTGTAATTATTTAAAAACATTCCCTGATAATATATCCTTCAATGAAGCTACAACTATGATCGAAAAACTTAGGAACCTAAAGTTAGACTAAATATAATAAAATATTTATATATTTCATTATATTATTACCCTGAAATGACATTTTTTTATTTTTTTCTTTATTAATATTAAAATGGCTACTCAAACTGTTTATTTTAACAATCCTGCAGATATCACCACTTTGCAAGGTCAAACAGCTACCTTAAACTCAACTGTTACTTCTATGTCTGGTTCAGTCTCTTCATTGAATACCTCAACTGCTACCTTAAACTCAACCGTTACTTCTATGTCTGGTTCAGTCTCTTCATTAACTACTGATGTTTCAGCTTTAAAAATTGATAATGGTTATGGTCAAACCTTAGACTTAGCTGGTCAATTTGCTGTCAGATCATACTTAAATGATTATGCTTATGGTGGTCCTCTTCTTGGAGGTGATGCAAATGATGCTGCTCATAAAGGTGCTTTCTTCTATGGCGGTAATACTAAAACTGGTCAAGAATTCTTCTTAGGTACAGGTACTGCTAACGCTGCTGGTCTTACTTGGTCTACTGGAACTAAATATGCTCCTGCTTCAGCTACTAAAATTGTTGTTGGTTTAGTTTGTGCTAAAATGATTGAAGAAGGTATAATTAACCCATATTCTCCAATATCTACTCTTTCACCTTCTTTAGCAACCTTATTCACAGGTGCTGCTATTTATTATGATACTATTACTGTTACTGCAGGTCTTGAAGCAGCTTTCCCTGCTGATTTTGTCCCAGGGCCAAATGTTTCAAGTTTTACTGCAACTACAGGTGCATATCGTTTAGAAAATGCAACTCTCAGCGATCTTCTTCATATGAACCTTGGTATATTAGATGATTTTTTCACTATTCCTGGATCTGGTATGATTGCTACAACTTCTCAATGGGGTAATGGCGCAGGTTCTTTATTAGCATTAACTTCAGGTGCTGCTTCTAACATTGATAAAGCTATGTTAGTTCAATCCTACAAATTTGTTTCTACCTTATTAGCAGCTGGTCAATTTGCTTATGGTTTCGCTGCTAAAATCTTTAACGGTCAAACCATTGACCCTGCAACAATTGTATCTGATTCTATTACCAATGCAATAAATCTTGTTAAAGCAGGAACTATTCCATTAGCTTATGCTCCAGGTGCAAAATCTCAACAACTTCCTTACTTAGCAAGAATTTTACCAGCTACTTATGATAGTGCTTATGTTTTATTAGCTTATGTCTTAGATGAAAGATTAAGATCAGTAGCAGGTATTAATTTTGCAACATATGCAGGTCTTAAATTCTTTACACCATTAGGTATGGCTAATACTTCAGTTATGTACCAACAAAATGTTTCTACAACTAACTTAGCTGAAAGTAGTTTTAGACGTTCAGTCGCATATGGTGCTGTTCCATTTACCCCAGCTGGAGCTGATAAACCTTTCTCTCTCTCTGATGTTACCACATATCCATCTTTTGGTTGTTCACCATCTTATGCTACTGGTGCTTTCTTAGACCTTGTTTTACACGGAACTACTGGCGCAGCTGGTCCTAATGTTTGGACTTCTCAATTCCCTGATGATGGTATTTCAAGAATTTGTAGTCAAGGTTTCTACTATCAAACTGGTTCTGCTTCAGCATCACCAGCTGGTAATACTCCTGTTATATGCTCCATTGGAGATTTTGGTAAACTTCTCAAATTAATCTGTAATAAAGGTGTTGCTCCAAACGGAACAAGATTATTAAAGACTGAATCTTGGAACTACTTTATTTCAAGCAAAATTGGCGCTCTTACCGGTCTCGCTACTGCTACTAATGTATTCAACGAAACTGATGAAAAAACTGGTAATACAGTCTTTACTATGGGTGCATCTCGTATTGCTAATTCTGTTTCAAATATGACTACTTATGGTTATGATGAAACTACCATATTCTTTGATGGTGCTATGGGTTGTAAATGGTATGCGGATTTCTTCACTGGAAATTGGTTTTTCTGTGGTGTCCCAGAAAACTTTTTATCCACAGGTGATCTTCAATTAACTCAATCTGCTTTAGATGCTATCTTAGCTCTTAATTCATTACCACCAGGTTATATTAAGGCATCAAACATCGCATTATCTCCATTCCTTAATCTTCACGGTCAAAACTTCCTCATCGCTATGATACAAAACTTATAAATTAACCTTTAATTCAGTCTTCTAATTTTAATATTTTATAAAAAGTATTAAAATTATCGTGTACCCTCCCCGTAATTTTCAGGGTAAAGAAACTCATATAATTCGTCTTCTAGTAATTCCGAGAATAATTCAGTGTCTTTACACATCTCTTTTATATATTCATAAATGTGCCTTGTCATATACACATTTTGATAAGATAAGTCTAACTCCTCATTATCAAGATCAAATAACTCTTCTTCTGTATCACTCATTTTATGCTATTATAATAGGCAAAGATATAAAAATCTTTTTTATCTATATGGGTGTAATCTTTAAAGCACTTATTATAGATATAAGTAAGCATCTCGTAATTCTCTCTTATAAACTTCTTTATATTTCTCTTAAACTCTAAATCAAAGCTTGTAGGAACCTCTACAGTAGTAATAGTTTCTTCAGTTATAATTTCGCCTACAGATTCGTCGTCTTTTTTTCCAGCTATTCTACTCCACATATTTTATTATATAATTAAATATAATAAAATAACTTTTTAAGCTTCAATATCTTCTTCGACATCTTCTTCTAATAATGCCCTTGTTTCTTCCTCTAAATCAACTACTTCATCGTCATCATCTTCTAATTGTGTTGAGTTCTCTGGAACTTCTTCTTCAATTAATTCTTCTTGTTTAATCTTCTTCTGAACTGGGTTCTTTACTTCAACAGGTTTAACCTTCTTTTGAGGTTGAATTGTGACCTTCTTTTTAATAATAGGAGCTTTAGGTTGTTCAACCATCATTTTAGGTTGGGAATTTAAACTGTCAATTATGTTGAATAAAACTTCAAATCTCTTCTCATTTGCAGCTTGGTTTTTTGAAATAGTTTCTTTTAATTCTTCAATCTCTTTATTAGCCTTTTTTAATTGTTTTGCAAAATATAAAGATACGCTTCCAATAACGATACCTTCACACGCAATATGAATAAGTTGTTTATTATCCATCTTTTTTCAATACTGTTCTTCCTTTTAAAGGATAATTTTTAAATATTAATTCCTGCACACTTAGCTATTCTTTCCAAACACTTTCTGTTTGCAGCCTTGATTTTACTCTGTTCAGAAACAATAGTTGTACTTTTTGATATACTCTTGATCCCTTGAATGATACTCTCTAATGTTGGTCTCACTCCAGGAACAAGTGACTTAAATGCATCCTCCGCTGGTTCTTCCGCCTGTGGCTCCTCTTCAGCAACTGGTTCAGCCGGAATTTCCCCTCCACTCTTCATTATCTTTTCCTTCAATTTATTCAAGATTGCATTACTTCCGACAACCTTAATTAACATACCTCCAATTGTCATCTCTTCTATAGGATCTTTTACATCGCCTTCAACAACACACATGCTCATATCTAAATTACATACTTTACCTTCTCCACAGGATAAATCCTTAGCTCTTGTTTCATCATCCACATCTTCATCTAAAGGAATAGTATTACATTTTTGAAGGGGTTTAACTGGAACAGGTTCTTCATCCTCTGATAATTCAACATCAGAAGAAATATCAGGTATTTCCTCCTCTACAGGTTCCTCTACAGCCTCCTCTACAACTTCTTCACCACTGTTAATAATATCTCTAATTTTCATTAAATAGATACCCATAACATTTTTACCATATAATATATCATCTTGAATTAATCCTCCCCATTTTACTATTTTTCCTTCATCTGCATTTCTTTTAGCTGATTTATCAAATTCTAATAAATAGATTGAACCTGTTCCAACTAATATATCTCTTAACTCAGGAATATTAAATTTCTTACTTAATATTTTAATCCATAAATCATCAGTTGATATAAAGTTGTCTAAGCGTGTTAATTTTAATTTTTGTCCTACTTTCATTGAAGTTGCTTTTTTAGCTATTATACCTATATTTTCTTTTTTCATCCAATGTTTCTTCTTCTTTTCAACCTTTTCTTTGTCTTTTAATTCAGGGAATACTAGAGTAAAACCAGGTTCTACTTTACCTAAATCACCATCTATAGAGAATCTTTGCCTATCTGATAAAATATATTTTTGAGCTTGGAAAGCATGTTCGCTTGAAGGATATGTTATACCATCTATTTCTATACCTTCTTTAATATGATAAAAGTTTGATAATTTGTTATAAGGAGATGTTGCATTTGAATAAAATTTAATATACTCTCCTCCTTTAAAAGTATATTCTAAATTAGTTTCAACTTCTTCCCCCTCAGGTTCCTCTTCAGGCTCACTTTCAATATCAGGTATTTTCTCTTCCTCATCTATAACTACTGGTTTCTTCTTCGGTTCAGGTACGATTTCCTCCTCATCAATAACAACCTTCTTCTTTTCAAACTTACCTTTGATTTTATCAACAACATTTTTACTACCTTTAATCGAAGCTGAACCTATGGTTGCAGAATAATCTGATGATGAGACTGATGTTTCACATTCACCTTTATCAATATTACAGATACCAGCAGAACCACAAGATAAATCCTTCTCTGCTTCTACCCTGTCAAAATCATCTTCGTCTAACCAATTCTTCATCTTAAAACAAAGGTGTTTTTTAGTTTCTTTTTCAGTATCTAATTTTTCTTTTTGTTTTGTAGCATCTTCAAGCTGATCTTTTACCTCAGTTATTTGTTCTTCAATTTCCTTCTTCTCTTCCTCAATAATTTTAATTTCATCTTTCTCAGCGAAAGAGACCTTTCTTTTCTTCTTTATCTTTTCAAGCTTCTTAATACGCTCTTCGTGCATATCTATAAGGGTGAATAAATTGGTTGTAAGTTCTTCAACCTTACCTAAGAGCTCTTCATATTTTTTATCTTGGACCTTATCTTCCTTTGCTATTTTGCTTAAAACATAATCACATAATTTTTCTTTTGATTTAGAGCTTGGAACAGACCATCCTTTACTCTTTATGTAAGCTATTATTTCTTCTTCAGTGATTGCTCCAGATCTTATTTCAGCTTCAACATTCTTAGGAGAAACTGGAACTTCATATTTAGGGGATGGTACAGGAGCCGGAGGCGGAACAGGCTTCAACTCTTTTTTCAAGGATAAACTCCCCACAATTTTCTTTGCATCAGAAACTCCCTTTACTTTATTCTTATTAGCCTTTAACATAGCTGCAAGATTATTTATTGCTCTTTTTACATTGTCTTTATTCAACATAAATTCTTCGGCTTGGGTTTCCTGATAAGTATCTGTTAACATACCATAAAATTCTTTTGCATTAATTGAGGTAACAATACCATTTTTATCAGCTTTTGTTGATGCATATAAAATAGCTTGTGCTTCAAGAACTTTATCAAAAGATGGTTCCGGACCCAAGGCACCGGATTCCGGTTCATCTAAAGATCCTAAATCAATTTCAGGAATATCTTCCTCATCAAGAACTACTGGTTTTCTTCGAGGCGATGAAGGAGGTGAACCATATATTTTTCTTTCTTCTGATGATAATTCAGGGAGAATTGGTCTTGCTGGAATGTTAATATTATTTATGCCTTCAAACTTCCCTTCAAATTTCTTTAAGAAAGTATTTTTATAAAAATCAATAACAGAGTTTCTAGTGCTTTCAACATCTTCAGATTTTAAGATTTGTTGTCTGATATGATTAGCCTTGTCTTTAATCTTGCTACATAAGGCAGTTTTACTTCCACTATTATAACCGCTAACAACTGTTGTAACAGCCTTTTTGACGGTGTCAGAACCTATATGTTCTGAGCTACAATAAGTAATAGCTTGGTCGAACTCATTATCACTTTCGCTAAAGAGTTTTTCCCAAGGAAAAGATATTGGTGAATCGCTTTTCTTTCTACCCATTTTATAAATATAATTAGAAAAAACTAAAAATATCTCGATAAAATCATTTAGATTTATAAATAATATATTCTCCCCTAAATTTACTGTTATTTTTTAATAATAAAAATAACAGGATAGAATTAACCCTTAATAATTTTTTCTATAAAAACTAAGAAATTGTTTAAGTTGAGAAACAGGTTCTTCTCTTAATCTTGATAAAGGCATATCTTGATTTGTTCCTGTTTTCTTTTCAACACAAGTAACATAGCTTCTAAGTTCTTTTATTAAATCATCTTTTGCATTAGTAGAACTTCTTTTTACATTACATTTAAATTCACCTCTAAGTTTATATGTTCTTCTTGTTCTTCTTTTAGACCCTTTACGGGAACCTTTTCTTGAACCCTTACGAGAACCTTTACGAGAACCTTTTCTTGATCCTTTTCTAGAACCTTTACGGGAACCTTTTCTTGAACCCTTACGAGAACCTTTACGAGAACCTTTTCTTGATCCTTTTCTAGAACCTTTACGGGAACCTTTTCTTGAACCTCTTCTTGATGCCATTTTATATTAAAAGAAAGAAAATTAAAAAAAATTAATGCCCAGACCCAAATTTTGTCGGGCTTCTTTTAATTCCATTATGGCATTTAATTCTTCTATTTGTTATACCTTTTTTTCCTTTCGCTCTCAGAGACTTTATAAGTTTATCTTTAGCATCTTTACCCTTTATTTGTAAAGGTTTAAAGTCAGAACCACCAACAGCATAACAACGGTCTTCTAAAGTAATAGCAACATGTTTTGACATTGAACCTTTTCTTGAGCCTTTACCTTTTGACTTTTTAGACATACCTTTAGAGCTATATTTCTTTGATTTCTTTTGAGCTGTTTTTAAGCTCTTTTTTGCCTTTTTCAAGGATTTTCTTAAAGAACGAGTTCTCTTTGATTTTGAGCCTCCTTTCTTCATAGACTTTTTAAGGGAGCGTCTAAGCTTTGTAACTCTTTTTTTAGCACTTCTAACAGAGCGTGTTAATTTACTGGTATGGCGACGGGATTTCATTTTATAATATAGAAAGAAAATTAATAAATTTTATGTTTTTTCATCTTCTTATTAACTGATTTTGAATAACTAACCCATTTACCTCTCTTACTACCCTTCTTTTTGTTTTCTCTTCTTTTTTCAGCTGGAGTAAGACTTCTTCTTACTTTTTCAGGTAAATATCTTCCTCGCTTACTTTTACGCCCACTTTTATTTATATAATCCCATTTTTCACGAGACCATTTTGAGAGGGAATTATGCTTACTTTTCTTTCCTTTGAACTTGCCTCCTTTTGCCTTATATTGAGCCACTAAAAGCTGAGCCTTCCTTGCTGACCAACGCCCTTTTGGGCCTCCTTTTGACCCAGACATTACTTTTTTCTTGATACTTTCCCATAATTTAGGGTTAGCTTTTGTAGAAACTTTTCCCGCTTTACCTCCTCTTGAGCTTCTTCTGGAAACTTTTGATCTTCTTTTAGAACGCGACTTCATTTTATTATTTAAAAACAAAATAATAAAATTTTCTATTCAGCTTTATCAACTTTAGTGAGTAGTTGGTCTCTCTCAACTTGAGCGTCATAAATGAGTTGTGCAAATTCTTTCCTTAATGAGGCTGGTTTATATATTTCGCATCTTATATTTGTAGCAAGGTTATCAAGTCCTCTACTTACTTCTTTTAGAATACCTCCTGTTTCCGAGTAATTATAAACCTGATACGCGCCTTTTAATATTATACTGCATACTCCAAAAGCTGTTATTATAGGATCTTTTACAGTTGCTTCAATTGCAGAAGATGAAGCAACATAGATTGTAAGGGCACTAAATACAATTGTGCTTAAATTTATATATTTACCATATCGGGTCATATCATAGCCTTTTTTATATAAATTAAAAGCGTCATTTTTACAGATATTCGAAAGGCGTTTTATCTCTTTTTCGTTTTCCTCGGTCCAATCATTGATATCAATTATAGTTTCTCTTTTAGTATCATTTATGTTCTTTCTAACCATCTCTAAAAGTATATTTTCATTCTCATCTTTTTCACTCATTATTATAAAAAGAATTAAAAAATTTCTTTTTTTTCTTTCTTCATATATAAATAAAATGTCTAATTGTTCTTCCTTATATCGTGATGTATATAACGCTGCAGATTGTTATGAATTTGCTACCGTCGGTGAAATGAACGGTGTTACTGGTGCTGTCCCTATCCCAGCTACTACTGCTCAACGTATTTTTGATACTAAAATAGGTGTTGATGCTCAAGGTAGAACTCAAAGTCAACAAGTTGCTCAAGTCGCTCAAGTTGCTCAAGCTACCGGAGTTGCTCCAGCAGCAGTTGCTAATGTTGCTGCAGCAGCAGGTGTTTCCCCTGCAGCAGTTGCTAATTTCATTAGAATGAATCGTGGATTTTAAGTTAAAAAATTATAATTTAAATGGGTTATAATTTTTCTATTAAATGTATAGTGATGATGAATATGAAAGATATGACGATGAAAATCGCTCAGAAAGAAAGTCATCGAGAAGATCTAAAAGAGATGATGAAGAGCGCGATCAAACCATAAATATTAGACCTTTTGATTTTAATACTATGCCTCCATTTAAAGGCAAAAAAGATGAAGATGGCACTAAGATTATTGTGATTGGTAAGGCAGGATCAGGGAAAAGTTCGTTAATCAAGGACATTTTAGCTGCAAAATCTCACTTAATTCCTGTGGCTCAAGTTTACTCAGGAACAGAGGATAGTAATCACGCATTTTCAAGCATAATACCAGATATATGTATATATAATAAGCTTGATTTAAAAGCAATGGAAAAATTTAAGACAAGACAAAAGGTAGCAAAAGAATGGTTAAAATACCCCTGGGCTTTACAAATTATAGATGATTGCACAGACGACCCGAAAATTCTTAAGAAACCTATTTTCCAAGATTATTATAAAAATGGGAGACACTGGGCTATGCTTCATATTTTAACTTTACAGTATTGTTTAGATATTCCTCCAGCTGTTAGAAATAATTATGATTATGCCTTCATTTTTAAGGAGAATATTATCTCTACAAGAGAAAAATTACACAAGTATTTTGGAGCTTGTATTCACAACTTTCAAGATTTTAATAATTTAATGGATACTATAACAGGAGATTATACAGCTCTTGTTATAAAAAATTCTGCAAGTGCAACTACCCCAGAAGAATGTTTGTTCTGGTATAAGGCAAATCCAGACGCTGTTCCTAAGAATTGGAAATTTGGGTCTCCTGTAGCTTGGGAATTTCAAAAAGATAGAAGAGATCCACACGCAGTTGAAAGTTTAGTTTAAATTTTATTTTAAGAAATAGCTCTCTCCAGCCCAAAGTTTAACTCCTGCATCTGCCATTTTAAATGCATATATAGCACCCAACATATATATACCTACAAGAACAACTATTCCTGTGGTTGAACGAGCTGAATTTTTTATTTTCTTTAATTCATCCTTATCTGTAGTTGATTTTACTTTCTTATAAGATAATATTGTTGCTAATAATGCAAAAAAGAAATATACTCCCAAATATCCCATAACTTTCATGTTTGTGTTAATACCTAATTTAACTCTAAAAGGAAGAGCTAATGTCATTATAAAAATAATGACACATAACACAATAATACCAGCTCCTTTAGCGCTTAAAGCAACTGCTGATAATATCAGAAGTATTAAGAATAATATACCTTTTACAACCATATTTCCTTTATCTGCAAGACCATAAGCAGCTCCTAAACCTGGAACAAATGCAGATAAGATTTTTGTAGACATTTTACAATTCAACAATAAAATAAATATAAATTTATATTTATTTTATATTAAATGAGACCGTGCGGACCAAGACCAAATAAAATAAATAACGCATATTCTAAGGATGAACTCGTGAAGATGATGACAGATATGGAGTTATATCCTCGAGAAGAAGCTGAAAAGATGCCTATTGAAAGACTTTGCAGAGAGCTAAATATAAACTATACAAGCCCAAGTGATGTTCAAGCAACTAAATATGGTGAATGTATAAAAAGTATGAGTAAGAAGTCTCTTCTTGAGGATCATAAAGACTTTTTACAACAACAGGGTTATCCACCTGAGAAAGCCCTTTTATTAAAAAAGGAAAGATTATGTGATATAATTTATGAGAGAGATGATATGTTTGTTTTACCCGAAGATTTTGATGAAAAGAATTGTACCTTATATGATATGCCTACTCTCACAAGAATTGCCGTAAGAAGACACATAGATACTACAAGACATAAAACTCAAAAAGACTTATGCAGGGCTATACAAAAGTCATATTTGAGAGAAAAAATGACATTCAATACAGATAAAAATCCAGTTTGGAATAACTCAGAAACTGACACAACATTATCGTGTATGATTGCACCCACAAAAGATAAAGAATTAAGAGAACATCAAAAGGCTTTAGTTAAGCATATGTTAAGACATCGTTCATTATTAGCAGTTCACGCTACAGGTACCGGTAAAACCTTATCAGCAATTGCAGCTATAAATTGTATTATGGCAAAATATCCTAATATTCGTGTTATTATTATAACCCCGTTATCTCTCGTAGAAAATATGCAAAAAGAGATAAGAAGATTTGGTATTGATCTTAATAACGAAGATATTTATACAAGAATTGAAATTTATTCTTATGATGAATATGTAAATTTACAAAAAAGAAAAAATGAGATTGATTGTGGAAATACATTTTTAATTATTGATGAAGCTCATAATTTAAGAACAGAAACTCTTATGATAGAAACTGTCTTAGAGAAG